>OMDJ01000025.1_pt1 | contig 122976 bp, 107 predicted proteins | sample 1645211 | NCBI WGS metagenome assembly OMDJ01 (sample SAMEA103958142, study PRJEB25191) | human gut metagenome | biome: human-associated habitat [ENVO:00009003]; feature: intestine environment [ENVO:2100002]; material: feces | place: Germany | collected 2013/2015 | reverse complement strand
AAGCCCCGGCGGCGCTCACCCGGGAATTCATCGCCGGTGGGAGCAGCTTCACCCTGGGCAGGGTGGAGCCGACATATTCCCTCGGGGTGGAGCCTGCGGACCTGAACAGACTTTTCCCGGAATATGTCAGCACGCCGCTGAAGAACGGGCTGCGCTACTTCGACCGGCGTATTCCCGGCTTCTCCGACAGCGACAGCGTGCTCACCGCGATAGAAACGCGCAGTAGCTCCCCGGTAAGGCTTCCCAGGAACGAATCCGGATTCGCGGAGTGCGCGGATAATCTGTTCCCCTGCGGCGAGGGCTGCGGCTACGCCGGGGGTATCATGTCCGCGGCGGTGGACGGAATAAAGACCGCCGTCAGGATAATGGAGAAGTATTCGCCGGACAGCGGTGAATAATCCCCTCTCAACAGCACAAAATAACCCCCGGAATCTGAATTCGGGGGTCGTTTTTATGTCTGGATTTGTCCTTTCTATAGGCGGAGTAATGGCTCTGTCCGGGAATATCCCGTGGGTGGCTGCGGAATCCGTCCTGGCGGTGGACTGCCCGGAGTGCGCCGTGGTATTCCTGGGAGGAAACCTCCCGGAACTGAAGTGTGCCGCCGGGCTGATAATAGACGGCGACGCCGGAGCGCTGCCTGCCGGAAGTCCGGCGGGTATCCAGCTGATAACCTGCGGCAGGTGCGGAATGAACACCGTCAGCATTACCTCCGACGCCGGGGAAACCGTGACGCTCTCCCTGAACCGTGCAATGACAACGCTCCGGGGAGTCTGCGAGCCGATGGAGCTCCCGGTGGAGCGCTCCGGCAGGTCGGATTTCGCCTGCATGGCGGAGTTTGCGGCGGACATACTGCTGGGAAACGCTGAATAGGACATGGGAAACGCTGAATAAAAAATGGAGGGTCTGCCCTCCATTTTTTATGCTTCCTTTTCCCTCACCGGGAAATACTCGAAGTGCTGCTGCTTTGCCTTCTCCTCAAGCGCCGGATTCACTCCCGGATTCACGTTCGCCAGCACGAACACCGTTCCCCGGGCGTTCTCTGCGGCGGCGTTCAGCATTGCGACAAGTTCCTCGCTCAGCCGCCCCGTTATCAGGAACACCACCGACGCCCCCTGCTGTCCGTCCGCCAGAAGCTGCTGCACTCCCACCGTATCGAACCTCAGCGGCATTACCGCCGCCAGGTCGTAGAACCTCTCAAAGTCCGCCATGTCGCGGATATCACAGCGGTAATCCCCCGTCACGGCGCCGAAATCCACCCGGGTGTCTACCCCTGCCTTCACCGACGCAAGCGCGATCGCTATCGCCGTTTCGATGACGGAATCCGCCTGCTTCATCGCCATGCCCGTGTCCGCGCTGTCGGGGCAGTAGTCGCAGAGTATCGTGGAGCGCCGCTCCGTCGCCTGGTCGTACTGCTTTATCATCATCTCGTCCAGCTTCGCCGTGAGCTTCCAGTGCACCAGCTGCATCATGTCGCCGATGACGTATTCCCGGACGTGGGAGAATTCCTCGCGCTCGCCCTTCAGCAGCAGCGCCGGGTCCGTGCTCTCCTCGCCGGGAGCCTCCGCGATTAGCTCGCCGTAGTCCAGCCGCCGGGGCAGGAATATCAGCGTCGCCTCGGAATCCACCCGGCGGCTGATACGGATTATCCGCAGCGGATCGAAGAACGCAGCCCGGCTTATCTCCGCGGTGTACGCTCCACGGTAGCGGTGCATGACGGATACGGATATCCTGCACCTGCCCAGGGGCGGCACTGCGGCGTAGATACGCTTGCGCATGAACAGCCCCATGTCCCTGTCCGGGAGATTGCACTGCAATTCCACCGGCACGCAGGGGAACACCGAACGGCTGCGGACGTATATCCACAGGTCATAGGCCTCGCCTTTCTGCCGGACTATCCTCGGGCGCGCGCCTGCCGTCATAGATCCTTCCGCAAATCCGATGTCCGTCATGCGGCTGTTTATCAGCACGCATACCGCCGCCAGTACAGGATAGCAGAGCGCCGCGATGAACAGCACCGCCGAAAGCCGGCTCTCATACGCTGCGGAGAACACCATGAACGCCACCGTCAGCGTAATGTATATCAGTCTGTTCCTGCTCATCTGCGCCCTCTCAAATTCCGCGCCTTACCGGAGGAGTTACCGAGGACACCACGTCCTGGAGCACCGTCGTGACGTCCAGGCGGCGGAGCTTCATCTCCTGCCGCAGGACTATCCTGTGGCTGAACACCGGGATCATCAGGCGGACTATATCCTCCGGCACTACATAATCCCTGCCGCTGAGGTACGCGAACGCCCTCGCCGCCTGGAGTATTGCCAGCGACGCCCGGGGACTCACGCCGAGTTCCACGCCGCCGTGTGCCCTCGTCGCCGCGGAAAGCTCCGCGATGTACCTGCACACGCTGTCCGCAGCCCTTACCTGCTGTACCTCGTCAATACAGCCCTGGAGCTGCTCGGCGGTCATTATCTGCTGCACCTCTTCCACGGGATTCGCGCTGAGCCTGTCCAGCAGTATCCCGGTTTCTTCCTCAACGCTGGGGTATCCCATGCTGATCCTTATCATGAATCGGTCAAGCTGAGCCTCCGGCAGTGGGAACGTTCCCACATAACCCTGGGAGTTCTGGGTCGCAATAACCATGAACGGGGACGGCAGGGAATGCACCACGCCGTCAACGGTGACGCGCTTCTCCTCCATCGCCTCCAGCAGGGCGGACTGCGTTTTCGGGGAGGTACGGTTGATCTCGTCCGCCAGCAGGATATTCGTCATGACAAGTCCTGCGCGGTATTCAAAGCGGTTCTCCTCCCGGTCGAACATGGTGAAGCCGGTGATATCCGACGCCATGACGTCCGGAGTGAACTGCGCGCGCCGGAATGCAAGTCCCGTTGCCCTGCCAAGCGCCATTGCGAGGGTGGTTTTACCCACGCCGGGTACGTCCTCGATGAGCACATGCCCCTGTGCCAGCAGTGCGGTCAGAATAAGCTGAACCGCCTCCTGCTTTCCCTTTATTACCTTGGATATCTCGGCGCCGAGCCGGGACATCAGCTGATTTCCATTCATATACGCCATTTACGCTCCTTGCCTTTTGGTTGTGAGTAATGGTACCGAGTGCGAAAGGCATCTGTCTGTACTAAGAACACTCTGCAATTTATTATAACACACTCATCATCTGAATTCAACCACTTTTTCCAGATTCAGCCCACAAAATAAATCAATCTTTTCAGATCCCCCGGGAGAGCCTGGACATTGGGGTTGTGTAGAAGTAATTCTGCCGGAACATCTCCTCCGGAGGAGCCTCGCTGATGATCTCGCCGTTGAACAGCATTCCGCAGGTGTCCGCGCAGGCGGCTGCGAATTCCGTATCGTGGGTTACCAGGAGCACCGCCGTGCCCCTCGCCGCGATATCCCGTAGCATTGCCGCAAATCCCTCCCGGGAAGCGGCGTCAGTCCCCTTGGTCGGCTCGTCAAGCATCAGCAGATCCGGATTCTCCGCCAGCAGCTTTGCCAGCGCCAGCTTCTGCCGCTCACCGCCGGAGAGGTCGAGGGGGTCCCTGCCGGAAAGCTCCGTCAGCCCGAATTCCGCCAGCATTTCCTGCGGAGCCTCCTCCCCGGCGGCGTCCCGGGTGAACAGCATGCAGGGATTCTGCGGCAGGTACGCGGTTTTCGCTCCCCGGCGCAGTCTTATCCTGCCGCCGGTGGGCTTCACTATGCCGCAAATCGCTTTCAGCAGCGTTGATTTGCCGCTGCCGTTTCCGCCGATGACCGCGTAGATTTCCCCGGGACGCACGGTCAGGGAGGTCCCCCGGAGCACCTCCGGGGCGGTCCTGCCCCAGCCGGCGTAAAGCTCCCGGACGGACAGCAGCGGCTCCTGCGCGGACTTCTCCACGGTCCTGTCGCCGGAGCAAACCGGGTGCGCCGCGATGTATTCCCGGCACAGGGAGTCCTGCCTGCCCTCGCGCACCGACACCGGGGAGGGTCCCTTTCCGCCCGCCGCCCGGAATACACGCTGCGCCGCAGTGAGGGCGCGCCCCATCGGGTGCCCGGCAGGGAGCCGCTCCGCCAGCATTGAGGGGCGGCAGTCCGCAATAACGCTTCCGCAGTCCAGTACTATCACCCGGTCGGATATTGGGAGAAGCTCCTCAAGGCGGTGCTCCGCCGCTATCACTGTGATACCGAAATCGTGATTCAGCCGGCGCACCGCGTCCACGAAATTCTGCGCCGCCACCGGGTCCAGCTGGGAAGCAGGCTCGTCCAGCAGCAGTATTTCCGGGTGGAGCGCCGCGGCGGAGGCAAGGCACAGCAGCTGCTTCTGTCCGCCGGAAAGGGTGGAGGTATCGCGCCCGAAAAGCTCCTCAAGCCCGAAATAGCATGCCATCTCCCCCACCCGGCGGCGTATCTCGCCCCGTGGTAATCCCACGCTCTCGCAGGAGAACGCCAGTTCGTGCCACACCTTGTCCGTGACGGTCTGCGCCTCCGGGTCCTGCATGACGAATCCTACGGCGGCAGCGGTGCAGCTGTCCGGCTGAGCCGGAAGCTCCCTCCCGTTCAGGAGTATTCTGCCCCCGACCTCGCCGCGCGGCTGTATTCCCGGCTTCAGCAGGCGCAGGAGCGTGCTCTTTCCGCAGCCGGAAAGTCCGCACAGGGTCACGAATTCCCCCGGCTCCACTGACAGCGTGACGTCCCTCAGCGCGGAATTTCCGCCGGGGTAGCTGAAGGACAGGTGCTCTGTTTCTATCTGCTTCACTTTATCCACCAATCCGGAGTAAGCTCCCCCAGGGTAACTACCCTGTCGGCGCCGTAGTCCATCATTATCTCTATCCCACGGAATTTCTCCGGCATGAGCTGCGACATGAACTCCCGGCAGGCTCCGCAGGGAGGTACTGTGCTTCCGTCGCCGCCTATCGCAATGACCCGGGATATCTCCTGCTCCCCGGCGGTTATCATGCTGAATATCGCGTTGCGCTCCGCGCAGATACCCAGGGTGCAGGCGGTGTCCACGCACACGCCGGTGTATATCTTCCCGGAAGCGGAAAGCACCGCGGCGGCAACTCCGCCTGCCTCGACGTAGTCCGAGATGGCGCGTTCATTCTGCACGGCTCTCGCCGCGCTGTACATATCGTTCCATATCCTGTCCATTTATTTCTCCTTTGCCCTGGCAGAATTCAGCCCAAGTCCCCGGGCGTACTGCACGTTCTCCCATAAGACCACCGCGGAGGGCAGCAGGAAGAACACCCCGGATACGCAGTACAGCAGGATATCCGGCAGCCGCATGCGTATTCCGGACACCGCCGGATAGAACCAGAACGCCCCGGCGCCGGAGATCATCAGCGCGGCGCACCCTGCGCCCAGGAATACCGTCACAGCAAGCGCGGCGGCGGTCCCTCCGGTGAAGCGGTACAGCGAAAAGCTGGTGCGCCGCGCGGTGCCGTAGCCCCGGGCGCGCATTGACAGCGCGGAATCCATCGCCTGTTCGGCGGAGTATCCCACCGAAGCGGAAAACGCCCGTAAATACCCCCGGGCCGTAGTGCAGCGCTGCACGGCGATGAACTCCCGGGTGCGCCGCACGAACATCGGAATAAATCTTATCGCGCAGGAAAGCACCAGCCCTGCCGCCGGAAGTATCCTGCCGAACAGCCAGATGTACTTGTCGCTGGTGACGTACCGCACCGCATTATTCCCCCACAGGCAGACCGATGACAGCATGACTCCGGTGAATGCGCCGTAGGCAAGCGCTTCCAGGGTGAACGCCATATCCCCGACAAAGAACAGCGCAGTCGCGCCGTTATGCACGAACAGAAAGTTAGCCAGCGCCGCCGTAAATGCAATGGGAACAGTCCAGCCTATCCCCCGGAGTCTGCCGGAAAGCGCCGCCAGAAGCGCTGCCCCGGCGAGGGATTCCAGTACCACGACCGGGCTTCCGGCGAAGGCGGTTATTCCCATCACCCCCAGCAAGTATAGGAATCCCACCGCCGGGTGCATTCTCTCAAGCTTCCTCAAATTATCCCCTCGCTGTAAAGCCAGTCTATAAGTCCCTCGCAGCCCTCGCGCACGTCCCGGCAGGTCGTTTCGAATTCCCCGGTGTACCAGGGGTCGGCGATGGCGCCGGGGCGGTCGGTGAAATCCAGCAGCATGCGTATTTTCGGGGCGTATTCCTCTCCGGCTATACGGGTCATGTTGCGGATATTCGCGGAGTCCATTCCCACCAGCAGGTCGAATTTCCCGGCGTCCGCCCGGGTCATCTGCCGGGCGCGCTTGGCGGAGTAGTCTATCCCCAGCCGCTGGAGTATCGCCGCCGTGCCGTAATGCACCGGATTCCCTATCTCCTCGGTTGAGGTCGCCGCAGATTCCGCCGTGACCCCGGTTATCCCACGCTTCTTCAGCATATCCAGGAATACAAACTCCGCCATCGGAGAACGGCAGATGTTGCCGTGGCAGACGAATAATATTTTGTACATCGGGTAAATTCCTTTCAGAAGGCTTTGTTATGCGTTATTTTGCCGCATTTTGCGTACCGGCAGATTTTACGGATTTCCGGTTGATTTCACAGAAACTCGGCAGATCAGGGCAAATTGCGGATGTGTGTAGTAGTAAAAATCCGTGGTTTTACTACCGAGGATAATGCAGATAATTTTATTATAGCACAGAATTTCAGATTTGCATAGTACCAAAAAAACGCCCAGCAAATTGATGTTGTATAATTAAACTTGACACCCCACGCTCTGATATTGGCAAATCTGACTGCGCAATACACGCACAATCTTTGTGTGGTATTGCCCTCATCTCAAGCAAAAATCCGGCGCTGGGTAACCAACGCCGGAAATTTCCACGGAGCACGCTTTTCAGGGCAGTCCGATAATTTTTTTCAGGATAGCGGAAGCGTCCATTGTGTTAACTGAACCGTCGCCGTTAAAGTCAGCAAACAGCATATCAGCTTCGCCGGAAACACCCACAATGTGCTTCAGAAGTGCGGTGGCGTCCAGCGCGTTAAGCACCCCATCGTTGTTGACATCGCCAGAAAGATCGCTATATTCGCACACCATCACAACATATTCTCCGGCAGTATGCACACCGGAAATATCTACACAACCGCTTTCATTCACCTTTACACAGTCCAGGTAGCTCAGACTGCTGTCGGCGAGCTTGTAGACATTCGCATACTGTCCTGCAAATTCCCTGCGGAATTTCAGCCTTAATGCTGCGGGAATACCAATTCCGGATATCCTGAATGCAGCTCCGTTTATTCCGCGCAGGGACGTCCGGTCGGCGCTTCCAGGCAAGAATGAAAGGTCGGCTGTTACCGGTGAAGTGATTTCCGCACCGTTTACGATCCAGCTTCTGGAGCTGTCAACTATGAATTCTATGCTTACCTTTGAAGCGGCGATGCTTCTTATGCACTCTGCCGGAACGCTGGTTTCGCCGTTCAAGGATATTGCCGCATAGTCTCCTGCCGGGAGCTTTGCTATATCTGCCGCTATATCCTTCCAACTTTTTGTCACGCCGTTTATTGCTGGATTTCTACTGATTTCAGAGGGACTGCCAGGTCGTGTGGAGCCGCCCGAACTTCCAACCTTTTGGAACACGGCTTCAAACGTACAGTCTGCGGACACGGTAAATGTGTACTTTCCGTCCGTGAGCTTGACCGGATTTCCGTTCAGTGTTACGGATTTCACGCGGTAGCCGCTGTCCGGAGCAACCGTGAGCGTTACCACTGTGCCGTCCTCGTATTCGGCAGTTCCCGGAGTTACTGTGCCGTGTTCGCCGCACTTCACGGTCACAACACAGGCATCCGGAGGTACCTCCGCAAATTCAGCTGTGAACGTGGAATCGCTTTCAATAGTGAAAGTGTACTCATTGCTGCTGTTCAGCGAAACCGCCGTGCCATTAAGCTCCGTTGATTTCACATAATAGCCCGGGTCGGCAGCAACGGTCAGCGTTACCGTATCGCCGTTTGCATAGGTGCCGTCCGCAGATGTGACTGTGCCGTGCTCGCCGCAGTTCACTGTAAGAATGCGCGGCGGATAGATAACCGGCGTCCAGTTGGCGTCACCGGTTATCACCCACTCATAGTGGTACACGCGTTCGTCTTCATTCCTGTCTACACTTACCGGTTCAAGCTTCTGGGACTGGTCAAGCGCATTGTAAACCTCGGCAATGGTGTCTTTGTTTTTCGTAAGTATTGAAAACTTGTATGTGTCGCCCTTGGGAATGTACCCTCCAAAATCCCTTGTTTCGCTTGAGACAGTTGAACTATCGGGGTCACAGGAAAGTTCGACCTTGCAAAGCTCTCCGTAGTCCGCTTTGAACGCAGCGGTCTTTTGCAGTCTCAGACTACAGTAGAACGACATGGTATCGGAGTCGAACTGCAATTCTACATCATCGCCGCCCAGCACCGCATTTTCAAGGTAATATTCCGTGCCGGTGTCCGCGATGATTTTTATTTCCGTGTCCGTTCTGACTGTCTGCGGCTCGGACAGCGGTCTGGTGACGGTTTTGCCGGACTCGGTATATTTGAGGCTGAATCTGTCCGCTATGTCTTCAAGAGAGCTGTCAAGCGCGATAGTGCAGTATTCCTCAAAGCCGGGAGCGCCGGTATCTGTGAATACTGCGCTCACCGAGTGATCTGCGTCTATGCCGCTGAAAGTCATGGTGCCCTCAACAGACAGAGCTTTATCCGGAACAACAGGTGAACCGTCAATTTCCATGCCGCTTGTTTTAAAACCACGGTCGGGTCTTATGGTAACAACAGCGTCTTCGCCGGAAATAACCGGAGTTTCGCAGAGAATACGCCCGGATGCTTCACTGATCTCCACAGTTTTTCCGGAAGCGGACGAAGTTACCGTAATAGTTCCGTTTTCCGGCTTATAATATCTGACGTAGTATATCTTTTTGACCGGACCGAAATTCAGCGTCAGTTCCGCGCCGTCTCCGGAAATGGCAAGCTCCGTGTCGGCGTCTGTGACTGTGAACTTCACCGAGGTCTGCTCCATATCATTGTTCGGAATGTCGAATTTTACGGAATCATCACCCGTAACAGTAAGCCAGGACGGCAGGCTGCCGACAGGAGCGAACTTGTATTTCCCGCTGCCGCCGGAAACCGCTCCCAGATCGTTCAGGTCTATAGTGCCGCTGCTTGCTCCGTACACGTCCTTGCAGAACTGAAGTTTTTCAAGAGTGTTATCCGCGGTGAGCGGCGTGGTGACAAGCTTCAGCGGGTTTCCAGCGGAAGAAAGCTCGTATAACGCTGACGCCGCAGGCATTGAAACCAGATCTTCCGCACCGTAGACCTTGTTGTCGGACAGGTCTGTAAGCTCGGAAAGCTCCGATACCTCGCCTATTTTGAGCGAACCGAAGCCTATTGTCGCCGGAAGAGTATTCAGCACAACATCAGGCTTTATCAACAGCCTGCCTTCCGCATACAGAGCTGTTGGAACTGCCCAGGGCGTTCCATCGGGGACAGTGAGCGACATATCTGCAAGCTCCATGCTGCCGTACGCCTTTAAATATTGACTGCTGCCAACATCGGATTTTATGTCGCAGCCGGTTACAGAGAGGTCTCCGGCTGTTTCAAAGCAGCCAGGAATCCTAGGATACTGAAACTGATCGGTGTTAGGGTTAGCAGGAGAAGCCTCCAGAATCCCATCGTAAGTAAAAAGCAGCGATATGGTATTTCGTTTGTCGCCGGAATTTATCACTGTCAGCGAACCTTCGCATTTAATTGGCATGGTATACGCCTGTACCTCGCAGTCGCCTGCGACGATGAGCGTTGCGCCGTCCGGCAGGGCAATTCCAACGCGGCAAGCCTCGGAGTCAGTCACATGGCTGAAGCCGTCCTCCAGCACCAGTGTTTTCGCCTTGTAGGAAACTCCGTTTTCTGTAGTGTCCTTGCCGTACCATCTCCAGTTTGTGCCAGCGTAATTATTGACGGGGTCGGTGACCTCAACGCCGAACTTCCATTTTTTTCTGAATTGGCTGTCCCGGAAATCCATCATAAAATTATATTTCCCGGTGGTGAGTTCAAGGACATTTGATACGATATTATTTCCGTCTCTGCTCCTTATCCGGAAGCGCACCGTTTCCTCAGGCACATCATAATCAGTGGTTATGCTCACCTTTCTGTCAATGGAAGTGTCACCCAGCGAAGCTGTTATGCCATCGGGGGCGGAGATAACATCGCCGTCAGCGTTCACCCATTCGAGAACCGGGTCAGTGCACCCGTATGTGACATATGCAATTTCTGTCGTGCCGCCGCGGGTCAGCGTCTTATTCTCTGGTTCAACAATATTGATATACGGTTCATATATCTTCCTGCCTATATAGATCTTGTTATCCTCGTTCCGCGCAAGCTGGGTATACTCGTAATACTTGTCAGTTCCTTTCAGTGCAGCATAGATATATGTTGTATCTATGGCGTCAGGGTGGACCAAAAGCTTTTCATCTGGATCTTTAGTAGTAGTGGTTAGTCTGGTACCAACTACACCGCACCAGAAGCTGCCGTTTCTGACCTGTAAACTACCTTCAAAAGACTTCGAGACGGCATTTGTTTCCGTAACCTTTCCATCGATCACCATATGATAAGCATACGATGAGCAGTCGCAAGTTACCCTGCCGTCCAACAAACGGGGTTTCGCACTAAACATGCCGCTCGCTATGGCAATACCCGAAAACTTTTCAAGGTCATTATTGAGGATACTAAAAGTTATTCCGATCCTAATATCTCCGATAGCAATGAATGTGCAGTCATTGCTGGTCGAGGTATCCTTGCTGCCTGCAAAACATACATTGATACTATTATACTCTGTCGTGGTGCCAGCGAACAGCGATGACCCGCTCATATTTACATTATATAATGAAATGGCGTTATCGTGAAAAAAAACGTCATTCACACCCTTGCCAGTGGATATCGCGGTGATCACCGCGTCATTTATATTTGTCGGCTCCAAAAGTACAGGTTTGACGGGGGCGCGCTTGATCGGAGCGTACGCTACGGCATGGTCATCGTAATTGATTTTCGCCGAATAATAATATGCGCTCATGCTTCCGGCAGCAAACACGATCGTGTTTGGAGAGGTGATATAGTTTGCCTCGGATACTGTCACACCGTCGCGGACAATAAGCGGCTGATCACCGTCATAGTACATTCCTCTGTGGTCGCCTTCGGAGAGCACTCCCAGACCCCTGCCGTCGACGTAGTAGTCGGAACTGGTCACAAATTCGTTGCAGAATACAGTGCCGCCTTTGCCGGTATCATAGCTGCTGTAGTCTGAAACAACGCTGAGATCGTCCGCAGCGGCGATATCCGGGAAAATCACGACCGACTTGCTGAATTCAAAATCAGTTGTAAAACCAGTCCCGTTAATAACTGCGGTGCAGGTGTTCAGCTTCAGATCTGTAGTCTCTCCGCACCCCTCCGGAAATTCCAGATGGGACTTTGAACCGGAGATCACATCTGCGCCATACGACTTAGCCTTTACATTCGCGTTTTTTATGTCGAGTGAAAACGCCTTACCTCCGTCGAGCGAAATCACAGCGCCGTCCGGCGCGAGTACCTTACCGCCCTCTACCGCAAGACTCGGCGCGTCAAACAGCGTGACCTCGCCCTGTGCGTCGATAACTCCGCCGTAGTAATCCGCAGCGCCGCCGGAAAACAGCACGCCGCTTCCGGAAACTTTCATGTAGCTGGATCCGTCAATGCTGAGCGGAATTTGGTCCGAATCAACAAAAACCGCGCCGTCTGCGAGGGTTATCTCATTCAGTCCCTCAACAAGCACCTTGATGGTATCGCCTGCAGCAAATCCGTTGAAATTCCCGAAATAAGCGGTATTCTCCGGCACGTCAAAGCTCGCGCCGTAAATCAGCAGGCTTTCGCCGTTCCAGAACCAGCCGTCGCCATATGATTTTATGTCCTTTTTGAGCGACACGGCGCTTGAAGCGGCAGGCGTTTCGGCAGCCGCCATGAGCTCCATCGCAGGGAAAATCCCGGATATGACCGCCGCTGATGTCAGCAGTGCAGTCAGTTTTGAAATGATCGATATGTGTGTTTTCATACTGCTTTCCTCTATTAATAATACCATAAATCTGGTGTGACTATTTTTATTGTAACACAAACGGCAAATTTTGTCAAGGAAAACTATTGCTGTAACAAACAAGTCCATGAGGCTGAAAAAATCGCAAAAGGAAATCGAGGGCGAAACAATCCTTTGTTTAATTTATCTGGGAGTTTAGACAGCGCCGCACAAATAATACTTTGAGCATATCACGCCTGCATACTGCTAAAAAATCCGACATTGGATAACCAACGCCGGATTTTTTATGGGAACCTCTAAATCGATTCGTTCAAACGAGCAAATTCACACATCTGATTTTGTTACGCTTCGCTTTATTCAGCTTTGCTGATGGTATCAAGAAGAGTGTTGAGGTTTTCCTCGCTGTCTATGCCGCCGAGAAGAGGCTCGCCGACTATGTTCCCGTTTTTATCGATCACATATGTGGTCGGGAACGCCATTATTCCGAGTGAGAACTTGCCTGCGTCGCTTGCGGAATCAAAATAGATATTGCGGTATGAAGCACCCTTTGTTTCAAGTATCTGCTTAGCGGTTTCGATGTTCTGTTCGTTGCCGTCCAGGGTCTCAACGTTTATTCCGATAACCTCGCCGCCCTGTTCGCTTATTTTCTTGTTCAGCTTGTCAAGCTCGCCAAGTTCCGCAACGCAGGGCTTGCAGCCGCTGAACCAGAAGTTCACGACCGTAAATTCATTGTTGGAAAACAGGCTGCTGTCGACCTTATTTCCGTCAAGATCGTATCCGTCAAACTGCGGAAAAGAGTTTGCCGAAGCGGTATCCGACGATGAATCGTCCTGCGGAAGCTGCGCTATCTGGTTTTCGATATCGCGTATTTTTTCCGCTCCTGCGCGCAGAGTTTCGTATTCCTCATCAGTGAACTGATCCTTTGCCTTTTCGATGGTGTCAAGCAGGAACTCGCCGTAGTTCTTGCTCAGGTCGCTGTCCGTGACGTTTTTGTCCATTGCGCCAAACACCTTTTCCCACAGCTCCTGGTTTTCGGAGAGTATCTTATTTTCTTCGTCAAGCAGATTCTGTTCAGTTACAGAGCTGCTGTCCGCAGTCTGGGCGCTCTGCGCCGGCTGTGAGGACTGACCCTCCTGCCCCGGCTGTGAAGTCTGGCTGCCGCAGGCAGTGAGCGAAAGCGCCATGATAAGGCAGGCTGCGATTGTTGTTATCTTTTTTCTGTTCATTTGGTTATCTCCTTTGTTTCATCTGAATTGCAGGCTTTATCGCCGGATTTATTTCCAAACCCGTACTTGTAGCATATTGCTCCGGTCGGGCAGGATTTCATGCACATTCCGCAGCGGATACATTCGGAATGGTTGGGGCTTTTTGTGATGTCAACGTCCATCTTGCAGGCTTTTGCACAGGCGCCGCAGGAAACGCACTTGCTCTTGTCAACTTTCATCTGGAAAAGCGACACGCGGTTCAGCAGCGCATAGAACGCTCCCAGAGGACAGATCCATTTGCAGAACGGCCGGTAAATAAACATACTTGCCGTGACCACCGCCAGCAGAACGCCGGTTTTCCAGGAGAAGAGCGCTCCGAGAGCGCTGCGTATGCCCTCGTTCGCTGTCGCCAGCGGAATAGCGCCCTCCACGACTCCCTGTGGGCAAATATACTTGCAGAAGAACGGGTCGCCCATTCCAAGCTCGTTTACAACGATCAGCGGAAGCATTATCACAAAAACCGCCAGTATGACGTATTTCAAATACCTCAGCGGCTTCAGCTTTCTGGTGGACAGCTTCGGTACAGGGATCTTATGCAGAAGCTCCTGAAGCCAGCCGAAAGGGCACAGGAAGCCGCAGATAAATCGTCCCAGAAGCACTCCCATAAGAATCAGCGTGCCCGTGATATAGTAGGAAAACTTGAATTTTGATGAGCCTATGACCGCCTGAAATGCGCCAATGGGACAGGCTCCGGCGGCTCCGGGGCAGGAATAGCAGTTAAGTCCCGGGACGCAGGCGTATTTCCCTTTTCCCTGATATAACGTTCCCTTAAAGAAATTCGGCAGGTGGATATTTGTCAGTATTGCAGCTGCCGCCTGTATCAGCCCACGGAAACGGGCAAGGAAACATATCTTTTTCGTTTTTTTCTTCTTATCCAATTCCCACACACTCCATACACAGACGTATCGCCTTTGACAGAACAGTTTCCGCCTCTCCGCGCCATATCCCGAAACATATCATCAATATTCCGGCAAGCAGCAGAAGCGACTGTACAAGCGCTTTTTTCCTTGTCATGATTTCAGCCTCCGTTCTTTGATGATATGATTATACCACATGGAGTATAAATTTTCTGTTAAGCGGAAATTAACACAAATTTTATCGGAATGTGCTATAATATAAATACTATTATAATGGAGGGCAAAAATGCGTTTACTAGTTGTTGAAGATGAGAAATCCCTGCGTGACGATATCACGAAAAAGCTGCGTCTGGACGGCTATGAAACAGACGCATGCGGCGATGGCAATGAAGCCCGTGAGCTGCTTGCAGTTGAGTATTACGACCTGGTCCTGCTTGACCTCAACCTGCCCGGCGTGGACGGAATGACCATACTGCGAGAATTCCGGGCAGTGAATGATGAAACTCCCGTGCTAATTCTCTCTGCACGCAGTGAGATAACCGACAAGGTGGATGGGCTGGACGCAGGCGCGAACGACTATCTTTCCAAACCGTTCCATCTGGCGGAACTCGAAGCGCGCATACGCAGCCTGACGCGCCGTCAGTTCATTCAGCGCGATGTCTGCCTGAAATGCGGAAAACTTGTTTACGATACCCGTACAAGGATCGCTTCAGTTGACGGCGCACCGGTTTCGCTTACCCGTAAGGAAACCGGCGTGCTTGAATACCTCATGCTGCACGAGGGCCGCCCGGTAAGCCAGGAGGAGCTTATTGAACATGTCTGGGATGGAAGTGTGGACAGCTTCAGTAATTCGATACGCGTTCACATTTCGGCGCTGCGCAGGAAACTCCGCGCTGCGCTTGGTTACGACCCTGTCGTGAACCGCGTTGGAGAGGGATATGTGATAGGAGGAAATGACAAATGAAAAGACTGTCACTGCAATGGCGAATAACCCTGCTGACAGCGCTGCTGATCGCGGGAACCTGCATAGGTCTTAATCTTCTGCTTTATCATTCCGGGGCTGTCAGCATTGATTCGCTCAATGGGTTTGTATTTGAATATACGCCGGAATCCTCCGAAGATCCGGACGGTCTTGCGATTGAGATATCGGACAGTCAGATGTCGGAATTTATCAGCCGGTTTTCAGATGAAGCATATGATGTAAAGACGGATTTCGGGCGGAAGGGCTGGCTGATCACGATCGCGGTGACTATCGTCAGTGCGGCGATAGCCTATTTCGTCAGCGGACAGGCGCTGAAACCGCTCAGACAGCTTTCCCAGCAGGCTGAAAGAATCGACCAGGACAGTATCACGGACATACGGCTCAACGAGAATACGTTAAGTGAGTTCCGGCAGCTCAGCGTTTCGGTGAACCTGATGCTCGACCGGCTTTCGGAATCGTTCGCAACACAGCGCCAGTTTTCTGGAAATGCCGCACATGAACTTCGCACGCCGCTCGCAATAATGCAGACAAAACTGGAGCTTTTTGCCGCAGAGCATAAGAATATGGAAGGCGATACGGCGGAACTTGTACGTTCGCAGGCAGAGCAGCTTGACAGGCTTTCCAAACTGGTGCATACGCTTCTTGAAATGAGCAATCTCAGTTCAGCGCCGCGCTCTGACCGTATTGAGCTTGCGCCGCTAGTTGATGAAATAATTACGGACCTGGCTCCTCTTGCCTGTCAGAATGATATCACAATGGAACAGGACTGCGACAACGTCGTGATAACAGGCAGCGACGCGCTGATATATCGACTGGTGTTCAATCTTATTGAAAACGCAGTCAAGTATAACCGACAGGGCGGCTCTGTCAGCGTTTCGGTGCACAAGGAGAACAATAATGCGGTTGTCTGCGTTTCTGATACCGGCTGCGGGATACCGGAGGAGTACCGGGAAAGCATATTTCAGCCTTTTTTCCGTGTGGATAAATCAAGAAGCCGGCAGATGGGCGGCGTTGGACTCGGGCTTGCGCTTGTGCATGAAATTGCGGTTCTTCACGGCGGCTCCGTCCGCGCAGAGCCTGGAAATAAACCCGGTACTGTGTTCATTGTGACGCTGCCTGCCGGAGATGATCACTGCTGATAAATTGTTTTTTGCTTTTCACACCGGTTTTCAGAGGTTTCCATAATAAAGGAAATACACTCGCGGTCATCAGGAGTGCCCTTTATTCAGTATGTCCCTGTGGAACGAGAACCTTGATAAAATTCACCCAGAACAAAATGCCAGCAGAACCCAGGGCGCAGCCAAGACCCGTATAGAACACTGCAATAAAAACTTCAGGCGCCAGTCCGGAATTTCTGAGCCATATACCGCCGCTCATCATGAATGCCATAATGAGATAGGATTTCAGATCGAAAAAATTCCAGACAGGTCTTGTTTCCTGTGGATAAGAGCGTATCCTTTTCGTATGCCTGACGCTCATTCGGTAGAACATAAACCCGAACACGCAGAATACCACAATCGACAGCAGTATGTGGACTATAGAAATCCCGTCAAGTTCGATATAAGATAACACCCCAAGGCGTGCAACGTTGAATCCTGCTGCAAGCCATACGCACCCGGCAATTGCCAGCAGCGCGTGTTTTTTCACATGGTAGAAAGGACGATTCATCCGGTTGCCTCGCTTTCGTTTCTATCGGCATTCCGCATGGAATTGAACCCTATCAGTACAGTCCAGACGTAGGCGCAGGTCTTGGGAATCATCAGCATGCCTATCAGCGGAACTGCGTCCGCCCAGAGCACCACCGGAATGTAGAAGCCGAAACTGAGCACTATTGTGAGCCACAGAAACCGGAATTCACGGTCGTCGTTCTGTCTGGCGCTTCTGAATGTCAGAATTATTATCAGCAAACCGAGGAGCGCAAACGGAATATTGCGGCAGATACCCCAGAAAAGCGGGGCGTTGGGGCTTGTCCATTCGTTCTGCGGCATAAAGCAGAGGATAACACGCAGAGCCGAAAGTCCCCATACTGCCGCTGTTATTCCGCGCTTTCCGGTGATTTTGTATCGGCAGCGCCAGACGTAGTACAGAAGCACATAGAATGCAGTCATCGTCACGGAGGTGATAAGTTTGCCGATTCCGAGGGCGGCAGTGTAGCTTTCAAGTCCGGTGGTGCATAGTGCGACGGCACGCGGCACCAGGTGAAACGAATCCCCGGCGCCGAGCGTCACCGCCATAATTCCGTAGAGGAGATACTGCTTTCTCCCCTTGCTTTTACAGATCATGATTACTCCGAGGGCTATCACGGTGCAAAGATAAATGATATCGAATGCGGTTTCAAATATAGCCTGCATATTAATTCTCCTTTTGTTCAGCGGTATAATAAACGGTCAAGGATTTCAGTCAGGGTGGCGCAGTCCGGCTTGCCCTTTATTATCAGAATTATGATGTTGTCAAGTACATGCTCAATAAGGTTTTCTTCGCAGAATATATCCGAAAACACGCTGCGGTCAACGTTTTTGTCATTCTGCAGAACTTCATGGAGTTCACTGCGGATTTTACCGAAGCATCGCTCCATCATGCCGCGCGCCTTTCCCTTCACAGAACCTGCGACCGATATTGAGTGCGCCGCCAGAAAATCCGGATAGTCTTTCAGTTTCTCAATGATATGCGCATAGGTCTGCGTTACATACTGCGAAAAGCTGACCCCACTGTCCGGCGCACTTTTTTCCAGAATGTCCTGCCACACACTTTCTATTGCGGCAACGACCAGTTCGTCCTTGTCTGAATAGTAATTGTACAGCGTTCCCAGCGCAATTCCGCACTCCTTCGCCAGAGCCCGCATATTCAGTGCCGGAAGTCCTTTTTCAGAGACAATTTTCCGACTGACTCTCATAATTTCCTCTCTTGATGTATTAGGTGGATTCATCAGCATTACCTCCAAAATGAACATTGTTCATTTTGAATTATATCACTTATTTTCCGGAATGTCAAGAGGAAATACCTGAATTGATAAGGAGATGTCAGAAGAAAAGAAATACGACTGGAACTACAAGGAGTCGTCGGTAAAGCCGGCGCTGAAAACAGGAGTAAAGAGAGCAAGCCAGCCAGGAACGAAACTTCGCACACTTGCGCGGATAGAAGTATTTTTTGCACCCGGCAGGGTCGACGCAGTCACCCTTAACCCGTGGAAAAAACGGATTTAAAAAGCCCACTTCGTGGGCAAAATCTATTTTTTCGACAAACTGAAATCCCCGGAATATCCGGGGATCCTTGGTATATCAGACGTTCTGCCCGAAGTCCGTGGGGTTCTGCTGAACTGCCATGCCGTTATCATACGGATTCCCCTGGGGAATGCCGCCGGGAACGGAATACGCAGGCACCCCGGGATTTCCTCCGGCGCGTGCGGCGAGCTCCTCGCGGTGCTTAGCCTCCTCAAGCTTCACGGCGAACAGGCAGGATATCGCCAGCCCCAGCCCGGCAACGACAAGACCGCCGGCGCGGAATCCGAACTGCGCGACGTCCCTGGTGAACAAGCCGAGGTTTTCGACGTTGGTCGCGGCGTTCCGCGTCGCCTTGTACTGGTAGGTGTAGAAATCCGCGCCGAACTCCGCGGTGCCGCTGTCGTTGCCGATGTAGCTTCCGGAGAATCCGAAGGCGAGGTACAGCCCGGCTGCCACGATCAGCAGTCCGATCACGATTCCGAAAATGCAGTTTGATTTGAGTGCTTTCATGTTGAATTCCTCCTTTTTCTGACGGTTTTAGCCGTTAAAGATAATTATACTAATTTTCTTCGGGGAATTCAAGCAAAAAATGATACAGTTTAGCGAAGATCAGACAAAAAACTCACGAACCGTAAGATCCGTGAGTTTTCTCCCGTTAAATGTAGTCCGAAACGTAGGGGATCTGGTGCAGCAGGATATCGTCCAGTATCTCCACGGCGGAGGGCTCGGCGGTTATGCGGTCCATGCCGTACAGCTTCTGTGCCGTCTTGTAGCCCAGCAGCAGAGTCGTCAGCGTGGCGATGGACAGCTTCATGGAGTAGTCCGGCTCGGCGTCGGTAAGGCTGCACTTCCCGTGGCTGAATCTCACCGTAAAGCTCCTGTTGTTCCAGGGCAGGAGGTCGTCCTCCACGTCAAAGCGGAACACCGCCTCCGGCTCGTCCGGGTCGCATTTGTAGCTTTCGAAGAACTCCGCCACGTCTATTATCCTGCCCATGGAATAGGGGCGGATAGTTTCCTTGATGTCGCTGTCGTCCAGCTCGAAGGCTATGGACTCGCTGTAGTAGTTGTTTCCGCGCACCTCGTCTATCATGGAATCATGCGCGTGAATGAACTCCCACAGACCCCTCTGCGCCTCGTGGGTGAGGTAGATCATCTCCTTGATGTGCATGATGTCGTTGTTTATCAGGTACACCATGTAGCCGTAGGGCACATCGTCGTCGGAATAGTACACCGCCACCCGGGTGTCGTCCTCGTCCCAGCGCCAGTATTCCTCCCAGGCGAGATTGTTGCGGTAAAGGCAGCCGTGGGTCTTCTGCGCGAACTTCGTGTGGAGCTGCATGAACTCCTTGTCGTCCCACTCCACGCGGCGGATATAGCCCGGCTCCTTTATCCTGCGCGGTATCTGCGTATCCTTGACGATGTAGGTCATCTTGTTGGAGATTATCTCCCAGCCCAGCCGCCGGTACAGCGGAATGGAATAGGGATACAGCAGCGCGAACGGGCGGTGGTTCTCACGCATGCGCGTCAGGCTCTGTATCATCAGGCGCTTCATAATGCCGTGCCCGGTGTGCTCCGGGTAGGTGCAGACGCTGGTCACGAATCCCACCGGGTATTTCGCGCCGTAAATGTTCATCTCCAGCGGATACACCGCGAACTGCGACACCAGGTCGTTCCCGTCAAAGCAGCCCAGCACGTCCGCCCTTTGCAGCACCGGGAACTTCGAGCGCTTTATCTCGTCGTTCTTCCAGCCGGTTTCGGAAAGCTCCTGCTCCGTGACCTGGAATGCGTATCTCAGCAGCGCGTTGTACTGGTCGATATCCTGTATCGTCAGCGGCCGCACCGTATAATTTTCTTCATCGTCCCTGCTCATATCTAAACCCCTTTTCTTCTATCTGGATACATTTTACCACATTCCGGCGGCTTTGTCAATGAGGGTGTCCGACCGGGGGGCGAATGTCGCTTTGAATACGGCTTTTCCCGTTCGTAAAGCACGCTTCCCGGTTACAAATTCACCCGGAGGTGTCCTGCCGCCGTTTTAATTTTTACGGTGGATTTTTCGCGGTATATATGCTATAATGTATATAACATCATATTCTGAACTATTGGAGGGATACATATGTTAAAGCGCGAAGAACTACCCGAATGCGACGTCGCGACCACCGTCCAGATAATCGGCAACAAGTGGAAGTTGCTGATAATGCGGAATCTTCTCATGAGGCCGTGGCGGTTCAACGAGCTGCGGAAATCCCTGGACGGGGTGAGCCAGAAAGTCCTGACGGACAGCCTCCGCCAGCTGGAATCCGACGGAATAATCCTGCGCACGGTCTATCCGGAGGTGCCGCCGAGGGTGGAATACTCGCTGACGGAGCTTGGCGAATCCATGCGCCCGGTGCTTTCCGCAATGGGGGACTGGGGAAAGGTCTACAAGGACGCTCTCCAATAAACAAAACAGGGCGGAATAATTCCGCCCTGCTCTCATCTTGTAGAAAAATTACCAGACTGTTGAGAAGCCCTCAGATTCTAGGAACCCGCATGACGGCTAGGCTATCTGCCTGCCGTCATGCGGAGTGACGACGAAGATGAGGGTTTATCGACAGTCTGACAGGGCGGAATATAATTCCGCCCTGTGTTCTATTCCGTCAGTCCGGATTCTCCGCCCGTATCTGCTCCCTTATCGCCTTGTGATCTCCGTTGCAGTACGCCGGGAGATTGCTCTGGCGGTAGTAGCCGATATCCGTGCTGTCGCACTTGTTCGTCGCGAGAAGTCCCGTCTTGGTGCAGTAGAGCTTCTCGACAACGCTGGCGTCCGGTGTGAACTTGTGTATTTCAGTGGTGTCCTGGATATCCTTCATGACTTCCTTCCAGACCGCCGCAACTGCCTTCCAGCCGTCGCCGCCGCCTATCTCACGGCTGTCGTCGTAGCCTATCCACAGTCCGCCGACGTAATCCGGGGTGAGTCCCATGAACAGCAGGTCGGTGCCGGCGTTGGAGGTACCAGTCTTACCGATTACCTCAACATTCTCCATCTGCGCCTTGGGTCCGGTGCCGCTGCCGCCGTTGACGACCTTGTAGATCATTCGGTTGGTGACCCACGCGGTGTCGCTGTCGATAGCCTGCGTGCCGAAGAAATCCTGCTCCAGTATCACGTTGCCCTTGCTGTCCTCGACCTTGCTGTAGAACATCGGACGGTAGTAAACGCCGCCGTTGCCGAATATCTGGTATGCGCCGGCGACCTCCACCAGCTTCGCGCCGTAGGTCAGCGCGCCCAGCGAAAGCGGCGAGAGCGCGATATCCTGCTCCACCAGCGTGGTGAATCCAAGCATCTGGGTCAGCTGATTGTACATCGCCTTGGTCGTGTTCATTCTGCCGACTCTTACCGCCAGGGTGTTCAGCGAGTGCTCAACACCGTACCATGCCGGGCGGAGCGTGCCGTCGCCGATAACGCTGCCGTAGTTCTCCGGCCAGTACTGCGGCTCGTCCTCCGTGCCGATGTTTATCTGCGCGTCCGGAATGAGCGTGGAATAGGTGATGAGGTTCTTCTGTACCGCCAGGGAATAGGTGGATATCGGCTTCATTGTGGAACCCGGGGATCTTGTCGCCTGGGTCGCGCGGTTGAACGCGCCGTCGCCGGGCTTATCGCCGAGTCCGCCGACGACCGCCTGGACGGTGCCGGTGTAGTCCATGACGATGAACGCGGACTGTATCAGATCCTCCGCCGGGGCGGACGCGTCATAATACGACAGCACCGTGTAGGGATCCTTGTATTTGTCCTCCAGTATCTTCTGGAGCTTCATGTTCTCGTTGATATAGATCTTGTAGCCGCCGTTGTACAGCTCGTTCTTGGCGGAGGTGTAGGTTATGCCCTTGAGGTCGGCGTAATCCGTGATCACCTGGTCTATCGCGGCGTCAACGTACCAGTCCTGGGTGACCTCGTAGTCACCGTTCCACTTGTACGCCTCGTAGCCTGCCGCCTGCTGGGTGTTGTCGGTGTCGTCCACGGAATCGTCGGAGGAATCCAGCGTGCGTGCGTCGATGTAGCCGTAGTCATCGCCGTACACCGGCTTCGCGAAGTGCACCTGAATGCGGTTGTAGCGGAAATCCTCGTATTCCTTGGTGGTGATCATTCCCTGCTCGTACATACAGCGCAGGGAGTAGTTCTGCTGCTGCTTGCTGCGTGCGAGGTCGAAATACGGGGACATCTTGCCGGGATTTCGTATCATTCCTGCCAGGACCGCTGCCTCGCCGATGTTCAGCTCCGAAACGTCCTTGCCGAAGTAGTACTGCGACGCAGCGCCGACTCCGTATACCATTCCGCCGAACCAGATCTGGTTCAGGTAGCTCTCAAGAATGTCGATCTTGGTGTATTTCTCCTCCAGGCTGAGGGCGCGGAATATCTCACGGAGTTTACGCTCCCAGCTGACCTCGTTATCGCCGGTGAGGTTCTTTATCAGCTGCTGGGTGATGGTGGAACCGCCGCCGCCGTCGCCGTTGGAGAAGAACGCTCCTGCGGTACGGTACCAGTCAACGCCCTTGTGGGTGTAGAATCTCTTGTCCTCAGAGGCAACGACTGCGTCCACGATGTATGGGGAGATGTCCTCGTAGTCCACCCAGACGCGGTTCTGCTCGGCAGCAAGCCGCTTTATCTCCACCAGCTCGTTGTTCTCATCATAGCCGTAGACAAAGCTTGTGTACTTCATCTCGATGTTGCGCAGGTTCGCGTCGTAGCTCTTGTCCGCGAAATCCAGCACATACACCGCCAGCACCGTCGCCACGATGCAGACCATGATTACAAGAACCAGCAGCATTGCGGAGAATGTCGTGCCGACTATCGTCATGGCGTGCCCGAAGTTCCTGAGCGCGCGGCTCTTCTTTCTCTTTCCGGAGGGCTTCTTTACCGGCTCCTCCTTGATCCTGATGTATTTGATTTTCTTCTTGTCCATACTTTGTTCACCTGTGTGCCGCCGTTCTGCGGCATGGGCTGTCTTGTTACGGAATTCCACATGCCAATACGCATGTTCCTTTTTATTATATCACATTTTACCGCGAATGTTAAGCCCTTTTTTGAAATTTTCACATTTCTTTCGGAATCATTCCTGTTATTCTGACAGAATATAACAGAACGGACTGCCCGGGAGTCCCGGACAGTCCGTGTGTCAGTATTCCTTTTTCGCCCGGAGAAGCTCCCGGAGGCAGGCAAAAGTTCTTTCCTCGCCCTGCTCCGCCAGCATGCGCAGCAGCTTCTCCAGCATGTCGGAGGTTTCCGGATGGATAGAACGCGTGGGCTTGCGGCTCAGAAAATAATCCAGAGGATCGCTGTCGCGGTACTTCGCGCCGCGGTAGATCTTGCTTGCCGCCACCCGGTCGCAGAACATCTCCGCCAGAAAACGCAGCGGCATTTTCACCGGCTTGTAGACCTTCTCCACGGGATCCACGTCTATCCAGTACTCGAAGTGATGGCGGTTCCTGCCCTTGTGGTGCATCCACGCCAGGGAATATCCGTTCTTCTCACGCTCCGCCTCGTTCGGGCTGCGGGTGCCCTGGTAGTACTTCACCCCGGGTATGAACTCCGTGGGGGAATACTTCGAGAGGTCGTGGCGCAGTCCCTGCCAGAGTATTCCTGCCTTCGCGCAGTGCGCGATGACCTTGTGGCGGTGCCTGGTTATTGTGCGGAAGTGCCCGAAAAATCCTTTCAGCGACATTTTGTGACTCCTGTAATGCGCTGAACGTCCGGGCGCGCATATGATTAAATTTCTTTGCGGATTTCTTTGCGGAAGCTGCCATTAAACACCGGACGCAGCTTTCTGTACAGCGGAACTGAGATAAGCACCGCAATAAGCCCCTTGGCAAGTGTGAACGGCATATTGAATACGACAAGGCACTTGAGAAGGCTGTCAGCACCGGACCAGATCGCCTGGTACATGCTGATTATGACTTCCATCGGCATTAACGCGGTGTACAGCGGATACACGATGAAATAGTTCGTGAATATACCCACCAGCGCCATTGCCGCAGCGCCGACGAGGCACGCCAATACGACATGCTTTATGGTGTGGGTCGTCTTTTTTGCGATGATACCCGCCGGAACGACGAGCAGACAGCTGAGGATAAAGTTGGAAAGCTCCCCCACACCCCCGGTCATGGAGCCGAAGAGAAGTCCCATCAGGTTCTTTATCAGGCACACCGCCGCACCGGAAACCGGACCCATGGTGAGGGAAGCCAGCAGCGCGGGCACGTCCGAGAAATCGAACGTGATAAAGTTGGGAATGAACGGCAGCGGAAAGCTGAGGAATTTCATCAGCACCACCGCCAGCGCACCGAGAAGCGCGGTGAACACCAGCCTGCGGACGTCGAAGCAGTTAGTTGACTTGGTTGTGGTTGTTGTGTTGTTCATGTTTTCCTCCAATGTTCTGGGGAAACAGAAAGCCCCTGCACGCACAAAATGCTGTACAGGGGCGCAAATATGCACGCAGAAGCGATAACACATTTGTTGAGGCAGCCGCCGCTGCGCTCAATCTCTGGTTCTTTCATCCGGACTATACCGTCGGTACCGGAATTGCACCGGTTCAACCCATCGGCTACGGAATGCAGCGCCGGGCTCGCGGACTTTCACCGCCGGTGGAGAATTTCACTCCGCCCCGAAACAGATAAAATGTATTCGGCGATCACTCACCGTAACTACATTATATACCCTCCGGACGGATTTGTCAATAGGGCGCGTGTTTTTTTATGCGGTATCGCAATGAAACACTGAACGTTTATAATGAAGCCACGGCGCCGTCTGTTGAAATGCGACAAATCGCGCGCCGTGATTTTGTGCAAAATTCTATATAAAAGCCGCGTAAAATCCAAATAATTGGGCATTTCACCACTTGAATAAACCGCACTGTTACTGTATAATTACTATTGTTTTGCAATTGGAATAATAACAGACGCGACCTCTGAAAGGAGATAAATATATGGCAAAAAGTACAACAAAGGATCTCACCTCCGGCTCACCGATGAAGCTTATTCTCGGCTTCATGCTGCCGCTGTTCCTCGGAATGCTGTTCCAGCAGTTCTACAACATGGTGGACACCGCCATCGTCGGGCAGTACCTCGGAGTAAAGGCGCTCGCCGGAGTCGGCTCCACCGGCTCGATAAACTTCCTGGTGCTGGGATTCGTGCAGGGCGTCTGCACCGGATTCGCTATCCCGGTGGCGCAGATGTTCGGCGCAAAGGACTACAACTCCATGCGCAAGTACGTCGGCAACACCATCTGGATATCCTCCATCTTCGCGGTTGTGCTCACTGCCGCCACCTGCCTGCTCTGCACAAATATCCTCGTCTGGATGGATACTCCTGCCGACTGCTTCCAGCAGGCGTACGACTATATATTCGTGATATTCCTCGGTATACCGGTCACATTCCTGTACAATATCCTGTCGGGAATCATTCGCTCTGTCGGGGATTCAAAGACGCCGCTGTACTTCCTGCTCATCTCCAGCGTGCTGAACATCGGTCTTGACCTGTTCATGATAATCGTACTGGATATGGGCGTCATGGGCGCAAGCTGGGCGACTGTGATCTCCCAGCTGGTTTCCGGCGTGCTCTGCCTCATCTACATGATAAAGAAGTTCGACATACTCCATCTCAGCCGGGAGGAAATGCAGTTCAATCCCTTCTACATCAGCCGCCTGTGCGGCGTGGGTATCCCCATGGGACTTCAGTACTCCATAACCGCCATCGGCTCCATTCTTATCCAGACCGCGGTCAACGGACTCGGCTCCACATACGTTGCGGCGGTGACTGCGGCGACAAAGGTCAGCCAGCTCCTCTGCTGCCCCATCGACGCAATGGGAAGCACCATGGCGACCTACGGCGGTCAGAATGTCGGCGCAGGAAAGATAAAGCGAGTCGGCAGAGGTCTGTTCGACTGCTCCTGCCTGGGCGTGGGTTACTCGATCGTGGCGTTCCTGATAATACTGTTCCTCGGGCGGACCATCTCAATGCTGTTCGTCAACGACGCCAATGCCGGCAGCGTGGAGGAGATTCTCGCACTCTCCCAGCAGTTCCTGGTGTGCAACGGTGCGTTCTATATCCTGCTGGCGTTCGTGAATATCGTGCGGTTCCTTATCCAGGGCATGGGATTCTCCCAGATCGCGATATTCTCCGGCGTGTTCGAGATGATCGCGCGCGGAGTCGTGGCGCTGGCTATGGTGCCCACCCTGGGATTCAACGCGGTTTGCTTCGCGAACCCTGCCGCATGGCTGTTCGCGGACTGCTTCCTGTTCCCGCTGTTCTTCTGGAGCTACAACAAGCTCAAGAAGAAGTTCGGGATGAAGGACGCGGAGAAGGAAGTCGTAAAGGAAGCGTAATCGTAACATAATACAGAAAATGGCGGAGTAAAAACTCCGCCATTTCAGTTTGTAGAAAAAGTATCTTCCCAGACTGCCGAGAAAGGTGCAGATGCTAGGAAACGCCAGTTTGGCTAGGCTTATTGCCTGCCAAACTGGCGTTGACAACGCAGATGTGCCTTTATCGACAGTCTGAAATGGCGGAGTAAAAACTCCGCCATTTATTATTATACCTTGCAGTAAATTACCGCGTAATCGAACGGTGCTACCTGCACCTTTCCGTCCTTTATTCCCCTGCCGTAGCGGTCGAACGCCGGCACGAAATCATAGAACATGTCAGTCTTGTCGTTGACTATCTCAAACGTATGCCCACGGGTGCTCTTGTTCAGGTAGATTATCGCGGCTTCACGGGTTATCTTGTCGTAGCGCGCGAATACGCACACGTTGTCGTCCACCTCAATGAACATCATGTGTCCCTGCTCGAAGGCGTGAGTGCCCTTGCGGATAACTCCCAGCTGGCGCGTGAACTCGATCAGGTCGAGATTCTCGTTCCCCCACGGATAACACCGGCGGTTGAACGGGTCGCGGTAGCCCTCCATGCCTGCCTCGTCGCCGTAATACACCGACGGGATACCCGGCAGGAAGAACTGAAGCACCATCGCGCACTTCATCAGCGAAATCCCGTACATGTACTGCTGCCCGTTGAGGTAGCGCTCCGCCTGCCAGTCCTTGCCGTTCCAGCCGATATCATCTCCGGCAAGCCTCGTCAGAGCACGCTCCGTGTCGTGGGTGGAGAGGAAGTTCATCAGCATGTCTATCGCAGGCTTCGGATAGTGGTCGAGAATTGTCATCACGCTGTCCGTGAACGCCTTTGCGTCCGCGTACTTGACGTAGTTCAGGATAGCCTCCTTGAACGGGTAGTTCATTACGCTGTCCAGCTGTCCGCCGTTGAGGTAGCGGCGGCGCACGCCGTAGCTCTCCTTGTTGGAGGCGTCCTCCCAGACCTCGCCGTAGACTATCTTGTCGCCGCCCATTCCCTTGACCGCCTTGTTGATGTTGTCAAGGAATTCGTCCGGCAGTTCGTCCGCAACGTCCAGTCGCCAGCCCTGCGCGCCTAACGCTATCCACTTCTGGAGTATTCCGCCCTCGCCGCAGATGTACTTCGTGTAGTCCGGGTTGTTCTCGTTTACGTTGGGCAGGGTCGTGATCCCCCACCAGCTCTCGTATCTGTCCGGGTAGCCCGTGAAGCTGTACCACGGGAAGTAGGGGCTGTTGCGGTCGCGATAGGCTCCGGTGTGGTCGCCGTATCTGCCGAACTTGTTGAAGTAGATGGAATCCGCGCCGGTGTGCGAGAACACTCCGTCCAGGATAACGCTGATTCCCATTTCCTTCGCCTTTTCGCACAGCTCCCTGAAATCCTCCTCGGTGCCGAGCATGGGATCAATCTTCTCGTAGTTCGCGGTGTTGTAGCGGTGGTTCTCGTGCGCCTCGAAAATCGGATTCAGATACAGCACGGTGGTGCCCAGGCTCTTGATGTAGGGCAGCTTCTCGATGATTCCCCGAAGGTCGCCGCCGAAGTAGTCGTTGTTGCGGACAACGCCCTTCTCGTCCGGCTTGTAGTAGGGTGTTGCATTCCAGTCGTCGCGGATAATGCGGTCGGTGGGAACTCCCTCGTGCTCCACTCCGCTCCTGCAGAATCTGTCCGGGAATATCTGGTACATGATTCCGCCGCGTATGAACAGCGGAGTATACAAATTATCATCAAATACCGTCAGCTGGAAAAGATCCTCGCCCTCGAACACGCCCTCGAAAGCGCCGCGGCGCTTGATGTAGCGCCGTCTGCCGTCAAGAACGCAGGTGAAGTAGTAGTGGTGCAGTCCCACGTTGTTCGGGGTGAAGCAGCAGGAATAGATATTGTCGTCGCCGCTCTCGTCCTGGAGTATCAGCTCGATGAAGCGCTCCTTGTACCCCGGGCGGAACATGACGAGGGTCAGGTCTTTCACCGCCATGCTCTTGGGGAATCGCAGGTTGTAAATACTCGGCTGTCCCTTGCGCAGTGCGCCGAACGGGTGCTTGTAGCTGCTGTCGAAGCAGTCAAAAATCGGTTTTCCCATTGAAATCTCCTTATCGTACGATACAGAAAAAGGCGGTCTGCCGCAGCCGAAAAGCCGCGGCATGCCGCCTGATTATTACTGATAACAAAGGCGCCTGCGTGCCTTTATTCAAAGTCTGATCACTTGAGGTTCCAGATATCCCTTGCGTAGTCGGTAACAGCGCGGTCAGCAGAGAATCTGCCTGCGCCGGCGATGTTGTACAGGGACTTCTTGTTCCAGTCAAGCTGGTTCTTGTAAACCTCGCTGATGTAGTGCTGGGTTCCCCTGTAGCTGTCGAAATCCGCCAGAGCCATGTAGAAATCCTTGTTTCTGATGGAGTTTGCGACTTCCTCGAAGGTGGCGCCGTTGATTCCGTTGTACATGCGGGACAGTACATCGCGGATAACCTGGCTGTTGTTGATGTAGTCTTCGGGACGGTAGCCCTTCATGCGCAGCTCGTTCACCTCGGGGGTTCTCATGCCGAAGATGAAGATGTTGTCGGTGCCGACAGCCTCGTGGATCTCGACATTCGCACCATCGTAGGTTCCGAGAGTCAGCGCGCCGTTAAGCATGAGCTTCATGTTACCGGTGCCGGAAGCCTCAGTACCTGCCAGGGAGATCTGCTCGGAGATCTCAGCCGCCGGCATGAGTATCTCGGACAGGGTAACGCGGTAATCCTCCAGGAATACGACGGAGAGCTTCTCACGGATCTTCGGGTTGTGCTTGATCTCCTCGCCGATGCACCAGATCATCTTGATGATCTGCTTTGCGATGTAGTATCCGGGAGCGGCCTTGGAAGCGAAGATGTATGTCTTTGGAACAAAGTCAGCGTCCGGATTCTGGAGCAGGTAGTTATAGTCAGCGATGATGTTCATCGCGTTCAGCTGCTGGCGCTTGTATTCGTGCAGGCGCTTTACCTGAACATCAAAGATGGAATCCAGGTTCAGCTTTGTGCCGGTGGTCTTTTCAACGTACTCAGCGAATGCCTGCTTGTTCTGCTTCTTGATCTTGCCGAGCTGCTCGAGGACATTCTTGTCGTTGGCGAATACCTGGAACTTGATAAGCTCTGCGGCGTCCTTCTTGAAGCCGTCGCCGATGCACTGGGACAGCAGGTCGGTGAGTCCCTGATTGCTCTGGAGCAGCCATCTTCTGTATGCGATACCGTTGGTGACGTTCTTGAACTGGGAGGGTCTGTCGAGAGCCTGGAGTCTGAATACGTCGTCCTTGATGATCTGGCTGTGCAGCTTGGAAACGCCGTTTACGCTGTGGGAAGCAGCGCAGCAGAGATATGCCATGTGGATCTTGCCGTCCTGGATAATGGACATCTTGGAAACCCTGTCGCTGTCCTGGGTCCTGTTGAACAGGTCCTCGCAGTAGCGGCGGTTGATCTCGCAGATGATGGAATAGATTCTCGGGAGGATCTTCTCAACAAGGTTCTGATCCCACTTCTCAAGCGCTTCCGCCATAACGGTGTGGTTGGTGTAAGCGAAGGTGTTGGTAACGATGTGCCATGCCTGCTCCCAGCCGTAGCCGCAGTCGTCGAGGAGTATTCTCATCAGCTCGGGGATAGCGAGGGTGGGGTGAGTATCGTTGATGTGGATAGCTACCTTCTCGTGGAAGTTCTCCAGTGTGCCGTATACGTTCATGTGGCGCATTACGATATCGCCGACGGAGGCAGCGCACATGAAGTACTGCTGGCGCAGACGGAGCGCCTTGCCCTCGAGGTGGTTATCGTTAGGATAGAGCACCTTGGAGATGGCGTGTGCGATATTGTTCGCGCCCATAGCCTTAGCGTAATCTCCGGTATTGAAGCTGCCCATATCGAAGGACATGCTCTCAGCGCTCCACAGGCGCAGCTTGGAAACGCCCTTGCTGTCGTAGCCGGAAACGTACATATCATAAGGAACAGCGTTTACTGTAGTGTAGTTGACATGCTCAAGGTGGTGGTAGTTATCCTCCCAGTACTCGTTGATCTGACCGTCGAAGTGTACCTCGATAGCCTGGTCGGGAACCGGAACCAGCCATGCGCCGCCGCCGGGGAGCCAGTTATCGGGAAGCTCTGTCTGCCAGCCGTCAACGATCTTCTGCTTGAAGATACCGTACTCGTAACGGATAGAGTAACCGGTAGCAGGATAGTCACAGGTAGCAAGTCCGTCCATGTAGCATGCTGCGAGTCTGCCCAGACCGCCGTTGCCAAGACCTGCGTCCGGCTCTTCATCGTAAACGCTGTCGATCTTGATGCCCATATCCTTGAGGGCGTCAGCGGCAACGTCCTGCATGCCGAGGTTGTACAGGGAGGTCTTGAGGGAACGTCCCATCAGGAACTCCATGGAGAGGTAATAAACCTGCTTCCTGCCCTTGGAGTTGCAGTCGCGCATGAAGTCGTGGCGCTTTTCCTTGAGGTAGTTCACAACGATAGAGGAAAGTGCGCGGTAAACCTGCGTGATGGTCGCGTTCTGCGCGTCAGTTCTGAAGTCGAATTCGAGTATGCCGTCGAGCTGTCTTTTCAGCTCCTCCTTAGTAAACGGAGATGTCATCTGATAGTTACCCCTTTCATATACACGGCGCTTTGCACCTTTAGCTATTTTACACCATTTATCATTATACTATTTTTCCGCAGAAATTTCAAGGTTTATGCGCAATAAACGTGAAATATAACAATAGTAACCTATTGAGTTTGATTAATTTAGACAATTTTTATAGTAATATTTGGTACACTTTTCGAAAATAATAGACGATTCCGGAAATACGTCTGATAATCCACGGAGCGTGCCGCAATGCGCTCCGCCGGGACTCCCGTAAAATCACACGGGGAGAGTCCGCTGACGGGGGTAGACCTTACCCTCCCGGAGCAGCCGGAGGTAATCCTCCGGACCGTTTATAGGCTCCGGGACGTCGATTCCGCCGCCGAAAAGCCCGTCCAGGTGGTGGCTGTCGGAGCCGCCGGTCTTTATCAGCCCGTAGCTGTCTGCATAGAGCTTCGCGCGCTCGTTGTATAGCTTCCTTGGGTCGTGGCTGGCGTTGATGACCTCCACCGCGTCAATGTCGTGGGGGTAAAGGCTGATGTGGTGGATATAGGTGGCGTCCCGGAAGGGGTGCGCGTGGACTATACAGCAGCCCATGTCGCGCAGTCCGCGGAACAGCTCGCGCTCGTCCATCTCCATGAGGGCGTGCTCGTTCTTCTTCATCCACTCCTTGGTCATGCCGTAGATGAGGAAATCCGCGTTGTACACCGTGAATTCACACCCGAACCACACCTTCAGTCCGATCTGGTCGCCGACCTCCTTGGCGTGCTCGTATCCCAGGAAATACCTGTCGATACGCTCCTCCCAGGGCAGGTCCCGGGGGACCGCGGTGTTCGCGTTGAAGAAGTGGTCGGTCACGAAGATACCATCGTAGCCGGCTTCCTTGTGCGCCCTCGCCATATCCGCCGCCGGCGCGCTGGAGCAGGCGCTGCCCTCCTTCGTGTGCATGTGGGTTTCGTATTTGTACATTTCGTTACCTCCCGTTGTTGTTCTGCATTACATTGTATCACAATCCCGGGGATTTTGCAAGGTTGGGGGAACAGAAAAATCCCCACCGTTTCCGATGGGGAGATCTCTTATTTGAGTTTGTATCCGCAGCCGCCGCAGAAGTCGGTATCCAGTTCGTTGCGATAGCCGCATTCGGGGCAAATTTTGCAGCACATGAGCGGTACTGCCAGTCCGATGATGGAAATGTCGAGCATTACCGTCCTTATCAGCAGCATTGACGGTATAAACGCAAGATTGAAAAAACAGTACGCCTCGCCTGCGACTGCCAGTACAAGGCACAATATCAGCAGGAAGCGCAGTTTTCCAATTCCTTTCTTCGCCCTGAATATGATGAGGAAGATCGCCGTAAACAGCGCGATCGTTGCTATCAGCCCGATGATATAGAATTTCACTATCGCACGCATTTCCACTACTACTTCCCAATAATGACTTTCCCCAAATGTAGTGTCGCCCAGATAGTTCGAAAACATTCTGAACAGCTCCATTAGCAGACCGATGACCGCGAAGCTGACGCTGACGATCTCCTTGCCGCCGAATCCTATATTCAGCATTGTAACGAAAACACACGCGGTCACTACCCAGCCGATAACGGTCGCATCGGAGAAAACAGTCAATATCACATACGCCAGCGCCGGCAGGATAAACAGCATGAATTTTCCCACGCTCCCACCAAAATACTTCAGTACCTTATTCATGCCGCACCTCAGTCCTTCGGTCTGCCGCAGGATTTGCAGAACTGCCTTGCGGAATTGTTCTCGGTACCGCACTCAGAGCAGATCCAGTCCTTTCTGACATTCACTGACGGGGCGTTAGTGAACACGCTCTGCCCATCGCCATTTCCGGGATTCCTGGAGCCCAGCAGGATAAGGTTTTTGGACATCTCCACGATCATTCCCCAGAAACCGTAAACGATAAGACACGACGGAACGGATATCAGCGCGACTATCCAGCTCTTTGTAACGATAGAGAACACGATCACCCCGACAGCGCTAAGGCATATCATCACCATCAGAAGCACATAATTGAACTTAGTCCATTTCGAAAACATTTAATTACCTCACTTCGTTTTTATTATTCCATTTTGGAATTAATCCAATTATAATTCTAATTTGGAATTTTGTCAAGTCCTTTTTCATCTATAATTTGGTTAAGAATATATTCTGGGAGGGCTTACCATGAAAATACGAAAACAGGACTACGGCACCGCCAACATCGTCGGCAGGAATATCGAGCGCCTGCGCAAAAGCCGGAATATCAAGCAGAAGGATTTTGTCGCCATGCTCCAGACCGCTGGCTGCGACATAAATCCCACCAGCTATTCCAAGCTGGAGGGGCAGATCCGGGCGGCTAACGACAAGGAGCTTTACGTCATCGCGAAAGTACTCAACACCACTGTGGATTCCCTTTTCGAAACGGAATAAAAAATCTCCCCACCGTCGCCGATGGGGAGAAATTTTATACCACGGGAACCCAAATAACGGTGAGAAAGGTGCAGATACAAGGAAAAGCCCCATCGGCTAGGTTGAAACCTACCGATGGGGCTTTGACGCAGTAGATGCGCCTTTATCGCCGTTATTTAGTCGTTCTTGAACTCGTCGCCGTACATATTCTGGAGTTCTACCAGGTGCTTGTACTTAGCGGCAGCATTCTTGACAGCCTTGTCGAACAGAACGGTTGCTCTCTCGGGGTTAGCACGCATGAGGGAGTTGTAGCGAACCTCTCTCATCATGAATGCCTTGTAGTCGCCTGTCGGAGCCTTGCTGTCGAGTGCGAACGGATTCTTGCCTTCGTCTGCCAGAGCCGGGTTGAAGCGGAACAGGTGCCAGTAACCTGCCTCTACAGCTTCCTTCTCGACCTGCTGAGCGATGGTCAGACCGCCCTTGATACCGTGGTTGATGCACGGTGCATAAGCGATGATGAGGGACGGTCCGTCATAGGCCTCAGCCTCTGCGATCGCCTTCAGGCACTGGTTCTTGTCGGCGCCCATGGAGATCTGTGCAACGTATACATAGCCGTAGTTCATTGCGATGCCTGCCAGATCCTTCTTCTTGACGTCCTTACCGCCGGCTGCGAACTGAGCAACTGCGCCCACGTTGGTAGCCTTGGAAGCCTGTCCGCCGGTGTTGGAGTAAACCTCGGTATCGAATACCAGGACGTTTACGTTCTTGCCGGAAGCCAGAACGTGGTCAAGTCCGCCGTAGCCAATATCATATGCCCAGCCGTCGCCGCCGAAGATCCACTGGCTCTTCTTGGAGAGGTAGTTCTTCGCTGCGAGGATCTCGCCAACGAGTCCGTCCTTTGCAGGGCACTGCTCAAGGGCGCTTACCAGCTTCTTGGTAGCCGCTGCGTTTGCCTTGCCGTCGTTCTCGGTTGCGAAGTACTCGTCGATGAGCGCCTTTGCGTCGTCGTGCGCTTCCTCGCGTACTGCCTGGAGCTTCTTCTGAACTCTCTTTCTCAGGGTGTCCTGAGCCAGGAACATACCGTAACCGAACTCTGCGTTATCCTCGAACAGGGAGTTAGCCCATGCCGGACCCTTGCCTTCCTTGTTGGTGGTGTAAGGAGTGGACGGCTCGGAACCTGCCCAGATGGAGGAGCAGCCCGTTGCATTTGCAATGTACATTCTGTCGCCGAAGAGCTGAGTTACAAGCTTAGCATACGGAGTTTCGCCGCAGCCTGCGCATGCGCCGGAGAATTCGAGCAGCGGCTGCTTGAACTGGGAGCCCTTAACGGTGGTTTCCTTGAACTTCTCGTGAACCTCGGGCTTGTCGGAAACCTTGGATACAGCGTAGTCGAATACCGGCTGCTGATCCATCTGGGTCTCGATGGGCTTCATCACGAGAGCGCTCTTGCTCTTGTCCTTTGCGCCTGCCGGGCAGATGTTCGCACATACGCCGCAGCCGGTGCAGTCCAGGGTGGATACTGCCATGGTGTACTTCATACCGGGCAGCTGCATTGCGTCCTTGACCTTAACGGAAGCAGGAGCAGCCGCAGCCTCGTCAGCGGTCATGATAACCGGACGGATAACTGCGTGCGGGCAAACGAATGCACACTGGTTACACTCGATACAGTTCTCGGGAATCCACTCGGGAACGTCAACAGCGATACCGCGCTTCTCATATGCAGCGGAACCCTGGGGGAATGTACCGTCAACGATGTCCATATCAACGAAGGTGGATACGGGGATCTTGTCGCCGCGCTGTGCGTTTACGGGGATCTGAACCTTGTTGACGAAATCAACCAGGAACTTGTTGTCGCCCTCAGCCTTGTGCTCGGGGAGCTTGCCCTCGCAGTCAGCCCAGGAAGCAGGAACGTCTACCTTGATGACCTCGCCTGCGCCCTTGTCGATAGCGGCGTAGTTCATGTTGACGATATCGTCGCCCTTCTTGGCAAAGGATTTGTACGCCATCTTCTTCATGTAGGTGATAGCGTCCTCGGGCGGAATGATGTTTGCGATGGAGAAGAACGCGGACTGGAGCACGGTGTTGGTCTTGTTGCCCAGACCGATCTCTCTTGCCACCTTGTTAGCGTTGATGATATAGAAGTTAATATTGTTCTTTGCGATGTAAGCCTTTACGGGTGCGGGGAGCTTCTCGTCCAGCTCGTCAACTGTCCAGTGGCAGTTCAGCAGGAAGGAGCCGCCGGGAACAACGTCCTCTACCATGTCGTACTTGTCGATATAGGACGGGTTGTGACAGGCAACGAAGTTAGCCTTGTTGATGAAGTAGGTGGACTTGATCGGGGTCTTACCGAAGCGCAGGTGGGAAATGGTAACGCCGCCGGACTTCTTGGAGTCGTAAGCGAAGTAAGCCTGTGCGTACATGTCGGTGTGGTCGCCGATGATCTTGATGGAGTTCTTGTTCGCGCCGACGGTACCATCGGAGCCGAGTCCCCAGAACTTACAGCAGGTGGTTCCCTCCGGAGTGGTGTTCGGATTCTCGGTGATATCGAGGGACAGGTGAGTTACATCGTCGTTGATACCGAGGGTGAATACCGGCTTGGTGGTGTTGTTGTATACTGCGATGATCTGAGCCGGGTTGCAGTCCTTGGAACCGAGTCCGTAACGGCCGGTGAATATCTGAACGTCCTGGAACTTGTTCTCCTTCTTGAGGGCAGCTACTACGTCGAGGTAGAGCGGCTCGCCGAGGGATCCGGGCTCCTTGGTTCTGTCGAGGACGGAGATCTTCTTTACGGTCGCAGGGATAGCCGCTGCAAATGCGGAGGATACGAACGGTCTGTACAGTCTTACCTTAACCAGGCCGACCTTTCTGCCCTGCTTTGCGAGGTAGTCGATGGTCTCCTCGATGGTGTCGCATACGGAGCCCATGGCTACGATAACTTCCTCAGCGTCGGGAGCGCCGTAGTAGTTGAACAGCTTGTAGTCTGTGCCGATCTCCTTGTTCACCTTGTCCATGTACTCGGTGACTACATCGGGGATATTGTTGTAGTAGGTGTTGCAAGCCTCGCGAGCCTGGAAGAAGATATCCGGGTTCTGCGCGGTGCCGTGGAGCACGGGCTTCTCAGGATTGAGCGCTCTGTCGCGGAACGCCTGGACAGCGTCCATGTCTACCATACCCTTGAGGGTCTCGTAGTCCCACTTCTCGATCTTCTGGATCTCGTGGGAGGTGCGGAAGCCGTCGAAGAAGTGCAGGAACGGAACTCTGCCCTTGATAGCGGACAGGTGTGCGACTGCGCCGAGGTCCATAACCTCCTGGGGGTTAGTGGAGCACAGCATAGCGTATCCGGTCTGGCGACATGCGTAGATATCGCTGTGGTCGCCGAAGATGGACAGCGCGTGGGAAGCGACTGCTCTTGCGGAAACGTGGATTACGGACGGCAGAAGCTCGCCTGCGATCTTGTACATATTAGGTATCATCAGCAGCAGACCCTGTGATGCGGTATAGGTAGTGGTGAGGGCGCCTGCTGACAGGGAGCCGTGAACAGCGCCTGCGGCACCAGCCTCAGACTGCATTTCAACGACCTTTACCTGCTCGCCGAAGATATTCTTCACGCCGGCAGTGGACCAGGAGTCAGTCACCTCCGCCATAACGGACGAGGGGGTAATGGGGTAAATTGCCGCTAAATCTGTGAACGCATAGGACACATGAGCCGCAGCGTTATTACCGTCCATTGTTTGCTTTTCTCTAGCCATTGGATTTATCCTCCTTAATATTTCGGGCAGCTTGGCTGCCGTTATGACAGCTATCGCCCTCATGGGCGCACTGCCTTAGCTTATCTTTTATTCTACCACAAGTTCTTCAATTTGTAAATAGGCAATGCGTTTTTTTCAGATTATTTGTACACAATGCACCAAAAACTGTCACATTTATTTACAAATTGATATTAGAGTATGCTAACCTGATATAGGTAAGCGTAATTGACCCTCCGCCGGCGATGTCGTATGAAAACGGCACCCGATCATTCCCAGGTGCCGACACACTATAAAAAAATCGCGATCAAAGTTGCTTGTTCCCTTTGGACGCCGCGCGGACTTCCATGATCCCGTTCTCCGGGTAGAAGAATACGGTTCTGCCGTAATTCAGCCCGGTGTCCTCGGCGATTATCGGGATCCCCTCCTTGCGGAGGGCGGATTTTACGGCGGCGATGTTCCGCTCGCCGATGTTGAATCTGTCGCTGGTCGCGGCAAACATTACTGCGCCGCCGGCTATCTTCGCCCTTATCCTCGAACGGCTCGCGCCCATCTTAACCATCTCGTTCACCAGCATGGGTATCGCGGTGTCCGCGAATCTCATCGGGGTCGCCGCGCCGTTCGTCGCCTGGGTGCTGTCCGGAAGCATAATGTGCGACATTCCTCCGACGCCCGTGGCGCTGTCCAGCAGGCATATCCCCACGCAGGAGCCGAGCGCATATGTCACTAGTACGTCCGGCGGTCTGCATACCTTCAGGTCGGATATACCTATCGTCAGATTTGCCATTACATAACACCAAGTTTCTTCATAAGCGTTTCTAGAGATTCCATCTCCGGGATAAGGATAATGTTCGACTTGATATCCACGCCATCAATGGCGAATCCGTCGTCGATGAATAGAACCTTATCGCCCACCTGCGAAAACTCGATTATCGGCACGCTCATGATCGCACCCAGCATGTCCACCGTCATGGACGGAATGCTCATGTCGATGGTCAGCCCAGTCAGAGTACCCAGGGCGCGCAGGTAGCTTCCTGCCATGATATTGCCCATCTCGGTGATGACGGAAAGCTGCATGTCGTCAAGCTTAGTCACCTGCACATTCTCCGCGCTCATGAATGTGGAGAGAACCACCTGCGCAAAGCTGTCCTCCAGCAGGAACATCATCATGCCCTTTATGTCGCCCTCCAGCCGCACCAGTATACCGGTGATGACCTTCTCCGGACCGCCCATCGTGTCGATTATCTGCTGATATTCCAGGACGCAGACGTTCGGCACCTTCATTTCAATGGGCTTACCGAGCATTTCTGACAGGGAGGAAGCCGCGCTTCCCGAGCCTATATTTCCTATCTCGCGCAGGCAGTCTATCGCTACGGGAGATAACTCGTCGTAATTCTTCAGCATTATATACTCCTAGTATTTATCTGAGATTATTCGCCAGTCTTGAGAACTCGTCGGAGGTAGTCACCACCCGGGAGCTTATCTGGTAGGCGCGCTGGGTTTCGATCAGCTTCACCATCTGGTCCGCGAGGCTCACGTTGGAGGTGATGAGTACTCCCTGGAGCTTCTCCGCGGTCCTGTCAGCGGCTGCTGCGCCGCTTCTTGCGGTAGCCGCATAACGATTGGTGGCAGCCGCTTCGATTCCGTACACATTGTCGAACGTGAATACGCCGATCATATCGCTGAGCGCCTGGTAATCCGGAGCCGCGCCGTCCGCGTCGAACGGAACGACTATGCGGTTGTTATCGTAATCCAGGACGTACTCGCCGCTGCCTGAAACCAGGTACCACTCGCCGGTTTCCGCCTGGGTCATGGCGAAAGCGCCGTCCCGGGTGTAATTCACATCGCCGTAGCGGTCCTCGACAGCGAAGAATCCCTCGCCTGCCAGGGCGTAATCCAGCGGACGCTCGGTGTAATAGAACGAGCTTTCGTCGAACATCACGTCAGTTTTCTGGACGTACGCGCCGTGCCCCGTCTGCCAGTCCTCCTCGGTAGCGCGCTGGGTGGAGTAGAGGCAGTCCGCGAAGGAGGGGCGGATAGTCTGATAGCCGTATGTATTTATGTTCGCGATGTTATTGCCGTATACGTTGAGCGCCTTGGCCTGCTCGATCATCGCGGTTTTTCCGGTGTGGAACGATATATTCATTGTTTATTCTCCTCAGATCTTGCAGATGGAAGATGACTTCTGGTTCATGCTGTCGAGCAGTTTTGCCAGGGAGCTGGACGCCTCGTAGATACGGTTGGCGTTCATCATCATGGTCATTTCGTAGTTCACGTCTATGTTGGAGCGCTCGTATGCGCCCTGGATTATCTCGAACCGGGTCCCCTCGGGAACGTCCCCCGCCTGCACGGAGGTGAACATGTTCGCGCCGAACTTGTCCACATTCCCCTCGGGGTCGATGTAGGAAAGACGCAGCTTATCCACAAGCTCGCCGTCCTGGTAGATGGAGCCGTCCGCGTCGATTACGAAATCCTTGTTGCCGAGGTAGATCTCGCCGTTCTCGCCGAGGATCCTGCCGGAACTGGACAGGCAGAGGTATCCCTGCTCGTCAAGCTCCCACTGACCATTCCTGGTGAGCATTGTGTCGCCGTTGTAGGAGGCGATGTTGAAATACACGTCGCCGTTTATCGCCACATCGAACGGGGACTCGGTGAACTCGAACGTGCCCTGACCCAGGTCGGTGTAGGAAGTGTCCACATATGTCTGCGCGAAGGTGCCGGAGGTTTCCTCCCGGTGCTTGACCAGGATCATCTGCTCCTGGAAGCGGTTGGTGATTATCGTATCGCGCTTGTATCCTGCGGTGGACATGTTGGTGAGGTTGTTGCCTATGCAGTCCAGCTTGCGCTGGTTCATTATCATGCCGTTGCAGGCGTAGTAGTATCCTCTGTTCAAGACTGCTCCTCCTTCTCCGGGGAATTCCCCCTGATATAGGGCTCCAGCGCTGCTTTCAGCGCCAGCATGGCTTTGGTGTTTATCTGGCACACTCTGGATTCCGACACGCCGATCACCTTTGCGATGTCGGAATACTTCATGCTCTTGTAGTAGTAAAGCGTGATGACCTGGCGCTCCTTCTCCCTGAGGGAGCTTATGGCGTCGGCGATGACCCGGCGGCGCTCCTCCCGGAGAAGCCTGGAATCCGTGCCGTCGTTGGCGGTGGGGGCGTCCTCGAAATTATCCTCGTACAGCAGCTCCTCGAACGATAGAGTGACTGCGTTGGCGGCGTCCGCCATGCCCCGGAGCAGCTTATCCTCGGACATGCCGAGGTACTCCGCCAGCTCGCCATTGGTCGGCGCCCTGTTATATTGATTATACAATATACTGTTCGCCTTGTCAAGGTCGCGGGCGAATTTTCTGACAGGTCTTGGAACCCAGTCCTGCCTGCGGACGTAGTCAATGATCGCGCCGCGCACCTTGAGGGAAGCGTAGGTCTCGAACTTCGCGCCCTTTGCCGGGTCGAAGCTGTCGATAGCCTCCATCAGGGCGATAACGCCCTCGTTGACGACGTCGTCCACATCGCCGTATTTTATAAAGGTGTTTCGCAGGGAAAGCGCGCAGGCGCGCACAAGCCCGAGATTCTTGAGCACTATCTCATTACGGAGCGCTTCGCTGCGGCTCATGCCGTACTCCTCCAGGAGCGCCGCATTGCTGCTTTCCATGCTTATCCCTCCTTCTGAGTGAGCTTACGCCGTCAGTGCACCGCCGCCGGCTGACCGATGGGCGAAGTGCGCTGTCCCGGCATATTCAGGGAGATATTCCCTATCGCCTGTATCTGGGCGGTGGAATCTATCTCGCTGTAGGAAAGTACCGTGATATTGGGAATGAACTGCTCTGTGAGCTTCTTGTAGTAGATACGCACCACCGGGGAAGTCAGTATAATGACCGTCGGGATAACGTCCTTTATCTTGTCTATCTCCTGGTTGGAAGCCGCGACTATCCTCTGGATAAGGTCGGGAGCCATCGCGAGGTAGCTTCCCTGGTCGGACTTCTTCACGGAGCTTACGATCATGTCCTCTATCTGGGTATCCAGCGTGATCACGCGCAGGGAGTTCGCCTCCGCAAAGCGGTGGGTGATGGTGCGCTTGAGGGACTGACGGACGTACTCGGTGATGATGTCGGTATCCTTGAGCACGTTCGCGTGGTCGCCGATGGTTTCCAGGATAGTTTCCAGGTCGCGTATCGGGATACCCTCCCTGAGCAGGTTCGAGAGTATCTTCTGGAGATAGCCCACGGAGATGACCTTGGGTATCGTGTCGTCCACCACGATGGGGTTGGTCTTTTTGACGTTGTCCAGCATGGTGTTTACGTCCTGACGCGAGAGGAGCTCATGCGCATAGCGCTTCATGATCTCCGACCAGTGGGTTATCATGACGGAAACCGGGTCGATGAGGGTGTATCCGGCGACGTCCGCCATGATCTTCTTGTCCTCGGATATCCACTTCGCCGGGAGTCCGAAAGCCGGCTCCACGGTGTCGATTCCATCGATCTGCTGGGTAACGTCGCCGCTGTCCAGCGCCAGGTAGTGATCCACCAGTATCTCGCCGCGCGCGACTTCCTCGCCCTTGATCTTGATGATGTACATGTTCGGGTTGATCTCGGGATTATCCGTCATTCGCACGGAGGGGATCACCATACCCATATCCAGCGCGAACTGCTTTCGGAATATGACCACGCGCTCGATGAAGTTTCCGCCGGATTTCTCATCGACCAGCCGCAGCAGGCTGTAGCCGAACTCCATCTCGATAGGCTCGACATTGAGCAGCTTGAACACATTGTCGATGTCGCGGTAGTAGTCGTTGTCCGCCGGGAGCTTCTCCATCTCCTTTTCTTCCGCCTTCTGGCGCTGGGCAAGCTCCAGCTCCGCCATTTTCTTCTTGTTGCGGTTGAGCAGGAATGCCGCCAGGATAAGCAGCACGCCCAGGATAAGGCATACCACCGTCGGGAATCCCGGAATGACCATCATGACGATCATGACGATGCCGGCGATCATCAGCACGAAAGGCTGCGCCGTGAACTGGCTCTTGATGTCGTTGACAAGGCTGTCCTCGCTCGCCGCGCGGGTAACAATCATACCGGTGGCAACGGAGATCAGCAGCGCCGGTATCTGGGAGCAGAGTCCGTCGCCGACCGTTGCCAGGGAATAGGTGTTAAGTATAGAGTTGAAATCACCGCCGCCGCGCACCATTCCGATGATAACGCCGCCGATGAGGTTCACGAGGGTCGTCACGATGGACATTATCGCGTCGCCCTTTACGAACTTGGTGGCACCGTCCATGGAGCCGTAGAAGTCCGCCTCGCGCTGTATGTTGTTACGGCGGCGCTTGGCTTCCTCCTCGTTGATTATGCCGGCGTTGAGGTCGGCGTCTATCGCCATCTGCTTACCGGGCATTGCGTCCAGGGTGAATCTCGCAGCCACCTCGGATACTCGCTCGGAGCCCTTGGTGATTACGATGAAGTTTACCAATACGATGATTATGAATATCAGGAAGCCGACGATGGCGTCGCCGCCCATTACGAATTGTCCGAAGGCGGCGATTACGCTGCCGGCGTATCCGCTGGAGAGTATTCCACGGGTGGTGGAAACGTTCAGCGACAATCGCAGCACCGTGGTCAGCAGCAGGACTGTCGGGAATACCGAGAACTCCAGCGCCTCCCTGATGAACATGGTCATTACCAGAATGATAAGGCTCAGCGAGATGTTGAGCAGTATCAGGAAGTCCAGCAGCCAGCTGGGGAGCGGAATAATGATGGCGATGACGATGAATATAACGAACAGCACGAACGAGTTGTTCAGTATCTTCCGTATCATTCCATCATCTCCTCTCTGTAATATTTTGTCCGAATTATACGGTTGGTGTCGGAATTAAGCATGCAGCGTCTTGTGCTTCTCACGGTATACCACCGTCAGCACCTCGGCGACTGCGTTGTAAAGCTCGGTCGGAATCTCCCTGCCGATATCCACCATGCTGTACAGCGAACGTGCCAGCGGCGGATTCTCTATTGTCATGACGTCGTTTTCCTCGGCGATCTGGACTATCCTCAGGGCGAGGTAGTCCTTTCCCTTCGCGAGGACCTGCGGCGCGTTGTTCTTGTCCTGGTCGTATTTCAGCGCAACGGCGAAGTGGGTAGGGTTTCTGACGACGACGTCCGCCTTGGGGACGTCCTGCATCATACGCTGCTGTGCCATCTGCTGCTGGCGCTGCTTTATCTTGCTCTTGATCTGGGGGTCGCCCTCCATCTGCTTGAACTCTTCCTTGACCTCCTGCTTGGACATCTTGAGCTTCTTCTCGAACTGCCACCACTGGAAGAGGAAGTCCGCCGCCGCGACAAAGACCAGCATTATGCATATCAGCATGACCAGGTCGAATATCGTCAGCATTGCGTAGGTGACGCCCTGCATGACGCCGGTGTTCATCAGCGCGATGAACTTCGGCATGCGGTTCTGTATCTCGTTGTAGATCACGGCGCTGATTATGATGACCTCGATCAGCCCCTTCAGGATACTCACGATGGACTGCATCGAGAACAGCTTCTTTATCCCCGACAGCGGATTAAGCCGCGAGAACTTGGGCTTGAGCGCCTTCATGGTGAACAGTCCCCGGGTCTGCGCAACGGTGGGGATTATTCCCAGAGCCATGGCGATCAGGCATATCGGACCGACGCAAATCCCGATGACGGTGATCACGTCGGTGAATATCGTCATGATGGTATCCCGGCTGACGGTGGTCTGCCCGATGTGCTCGTACAGCGAGCCGGAATACGCCAGCACGGATTTCGTCACCAGCCCCAGCAGAAGCCGCATCGCCGCGAAGATACCAAGCACGGAAGCGGCGGTGACGATCTCCTTGCTCTGGAGAACGTTGCCCTCCTTGCGCTGGTCCCGGCGCTTTTTCGGGGTGGCTTTTTCGGTTTTTTCTTCTCCTGCCATCTTACCGCCCTTTCAGCCGGAGTTATGTAACTGCCGTCATCTGCCCGATTAATCCGTTGAGGTTCGTGAACATGAGGTCCATGATGTCCTGCATGAATCCGGCGGTCATGGAGCAGCTTGCGGCAAGCACCACGAATCCGACCAGCATCTTGATCTGCACGTTCAGCACAAAGACGTGGATAGAGGGCACCGCCTTCATCAGCACGCCTATGCAGAACTCCGTCACAAGCTCCGCCGCGAGCACCGGCATTGCCAGCTTTATGCCCAGGGTGATCACCGTTTCGAAATACTGCACTATGAGATATGTGAAGTTTATGTTGAAATCGCTGAACCCTATCGGTATCGTTTCATAGGACACCGCGAACAGCTTGATGTAGGACAGGTGTCCTCCCACCAGAAAGAAGTATATCATGAACCACCAGCTGTAGTACTGCGTGATAAGGCTGGTCGTTCCGAACGTCGGGTCGTAGCTTTTCGACATGGAAAAGCCGATCTGAAAATCCGAGATCTCGCCGGCGTAGGTGAACATCTGCAACATGACGTTCACGAAGAATCCCAGCGTGAAGCCCACGAGGAGTTCCTTGGCGATATCCAGGACGAAGGGCAGCAGCCCGTCCGGCACGGTGTAGCTGAATCCCCCGGCGGAGGTCATGACCACCGCCAGCATGAGGGACGCGCCCGCCTTGACCATGTTGGGGACGCCGTTGCGCGAGAATATCGGGTTGAACGTGAATATTCCGCTGACCCTTGCCAGCACCATGAGCACGATAACGAAGTTGTTCTGAATGATTCCCCAGATCTCTGACATGGCGCCGCCTTACGTTATCGGCACCTGGGAGACCTTCTCGAAGATGAGGTTCACGAAGTCGATACACTCCGAGGTCATCCAGGGTGCGAGGAAGAACAGCGCCAGGCCTACCGCGACCGCCTTCGGCGCGAAGGAGAGCGTCTGCTCGTGCACCTGGGTCGCCGCCTGGAGAATTGCGACAACCAGTCCGACGATCATCGCAATGAGGAGTATCGGCACCGCCAGCTTGAACGCCAGCATTATCGCCGCTAGGAATACCTCCATCATATCGTCCTGAGTCATCTGTCACACCCCCTCCGGAATCCGCTACAGGTTATAGCTTGCCACGACGGAGCCTATCAGCAGGTTCCACCCGTCCGCAAGCACGAAAACTAGGATCTTGAACGGCATTGAGATCATCGCCGGCGGCAGCATCATCATACCCATAGACATGAGGGTGCTTCCGACAACGAGGTCGATCACGAGGAACGGCAGGAATATCAGGAATCCCATCTGGAATGCGCGTTTAAGCTCGCTTATCATGAACGACGGCACGATGACCGTCAGGCTGAGGTCGTTCTCGAGGTATTCCTCGGTGATCTCCTCCGGGACCTCCGTCTTGGAGAGGTCAAGGAAGAACCGGAGATCGTCGTTGCTGGTCTGCTTGAGCATGAACTTCTTCAGCGGTACTGAAGCCGCGTCCAGAGCCTCCTGCGTGGTCAGCTCCTCGCTGACGTAGGGCTGGTACGCCACCTCGTTTATCTCCGAGAACACCGGCGCCATGATGAAGAAAGTCAGGAACAGCGCCATGCCGGTGATGACCATGTTCGGCGGAGTGCTCTGCGTCTGCATTGCCGTCCGCAGGAATCCCAGGACGATGACGATGCGCGTGAAGCAGGTCATCATGATAAGGATAGACGGAGCCAGCGCTATCAGCGTCAGCAGTATGATTATCTCCAGAGGCTGAGAGGCGTCCACGCCGATGAGCTCCTGTATCACCGAGGAACCGGTGTCGTTGCCGACGTAGGTGGGGTCGGTGTCGATGTAGTCCCCGGGCTGCTTGTCCGTTTCGATGGGAGCCTCCGCAGTGGACTGCGCCTGCACCGCGGATTCCGCGCTGCCCTGCTCCGCATACGCCGAGAGGGTGCACAGAAGTACCGCCAGAATGACCGTCACCAGAAGCGAAACGGCGAATCTCAGCACGAGCCGCTTATTCTCTTTTGTCAGCTGATACTGTCTGAACACGCTGCCGTTCCTCCTGCCTACTTCTTGTTCATCATGTCCCTGAAAACGGTCTTGAAGCTCTCCTTGAAAGTGGGATTGCCTCCGTTTTCTTCCTTTTTCGCGAGAAGCTGCTCCTCGCTCTCCTCCAGCTCGTGGATCTTCTCCACCCTGCCGTTGGTGACGCCGACCACCATGCACTTCCCGCACACGCTGATCAGCAGCAGCATTTTATCCGGGCCGAGATTTATCCTCTCCAGCACCTTCATGTGCCTGCTGTCGCTGACGGTCACACGCCGGTTGAGCTTCTTCATCGCCCAGAACAGCAGAAAGACCAGTGCCAGAACGCCCAGCAGAGCCATTATCATCTGAAAATATTCCACCGGGTGCCCCCCTGTAAACTCACGGCTGCGCTAAACAAAACAGCCGCACCATAATACACAGTGCGGCGGTAATACTGCTTCACCAGGACCTCGCGGCAGGCGATAGGCGGCTTCCCGTGACCTGACCGCCCTGCACTCTGAGCAGCCGCCTCTGCCATGTATCCGCAGATATCAGCCGAGGACCTTCTTGACAGTCTGTAAAATTCTGTCGGGCTTGAACGGCTTTACGATGAAGTCCAGTGCGCCGAGCTTGATAGCCTCAACAACCATTGCCTCCTGACCCATAGCGGAGCACATTACCACCTTCGCCATAGGATCCATGCCCTTGATGTCCTTGAGAGCCTCGATACCGGTCTTGTTCGGCATGGTGATATCCATAATGACGAGGTCAGGCTTCTCCGCCGCATAAACATCGCACGCAATCTGTCCGTCAGCCGCTTCAAGGATATTTGTGTATCCGTTCTTTGTCAGAGCGTCCTTGATGAGCATTCTCATGAAAGCTGCGTCGTCCACCAGTAAAATCTTCTTATCCATTACAAATTTCTCCTTGATGTATTGTAATTTTTAATTCAATGCTAATTATGTATTATTCCTTGCCGAGGCTGTCCATGAAATTGGATTTCACGATCTCGGTGATCCTTACCGCGAAGTTGTCGTCGATTACCACGACGTCGCCGCGGGCGATGAGGTTTCCGTTGACAACGACATCGACGGGGGCGCCTGCCTGGCGCTCAAGCTCGATTATCGTTCCCTGCTGGAACTCGAGGATATCCTTCACCTTGCGCTTTGCCGTACCGATCTCGACGGAGATCTCCAGCGGAACGCCCATCAGCAGCTTGAGGTTATCCTTCTGGTCAGCCGGCAGCCCGAAATCCATCGCGTCGAACTGGTGCAGCTGGGCGTTCTGGATATTTACCGGCGGAACAGGCGGCGGATAAGCGCCGTAAGCCGCGTACTGGCTTCCGTAGCCGTATCCGGGGTAGCCCTGAGGCTGACCCTGCGGCGGATAGGGGTATCCGGCAGGAGCCTGCGCCGGGACTCCCTGCTGGGGAGCCTGCGGCTGAGGAGCCGGTGCCGGTGCGGCAGGCTGTGCAGCCGGTGCGGCAGGCTGTGCAGCCGGGGCAGCCGGCTGGGGAGCAGGCGCAGCGGCGGCAGGGGCCGCGGTGGTATCCTTGATGTGGCTTTCGGTATCGGCAGCGTCGCCGTTGAACTTCTCGATCATCTTTCCGGAGAGGGACTTCGCCAGCTCCACGGACATGACGGACATGAACTCACTGTTCATTACGCCGTCAACGGAGAGGTTGAAGGTGACTGCGACGATGGTCTGCTCGGGGTCGAGTTCCGCCAGCTGGCAGAAATTCGTCTGCTCGATCAGGTAGGGGGTCGGCGTGGAGATATCCACGGAGATACCCAGCAGGTCGGACAGCGCGGTCGCGGAGGCGCCCATCATCTGGTTCATGACCTCGGAAACGGCGCTGATGTTCATCTCGTCGAACTCGAAATCCGGCGAAACGACCAGCGGATTGCCCATCAGCTGGTTAAGGATCAGCTGAACGTCGTCCTGCTTGAGCACCATCATGTTCTGACCGGAAATGCCGGAAACATAGACGATCTTGACGCAGATCGCAGGCTCAAGGCGGTCGTAGTTAAGGTCGGCGGCCTTGACCACGCTCACCTGCGGTGTTGTGATCCAGACCTTTGCGTTGAGCAGCTCAGATACGGCGGTGGCTGCGGCGCCCATGCTTATATTGAGTATCTCGCCGACCGCGTCTATTTCATATGAGCTGAATTCAACGTTTGCATCCTTTTCATTAGCCATCGAACATTTTACCTCAATTCTCTATAAAATTATCTATCATTACAGCCTTTTTGTTATTGTAGGTACCCAGCTTGCCGGTGCACCAGGGCTTGTTGCCTATCCGGACGTCCACGCTGCTGGAAATGCTCTTCCCCAGCGGAATGACGTCGTTCACCTGTAATGTCAGCACCTCGTACAGGTCAAGATTGATCTCCCCGAGTACTGCGGTGATATTGAGATCCGTGTCGCTGATACCGGTCATAATGGTGTCGCGGCGCTCCGCCTCGCGGTTCGCGTCCAGCTTTCTTCTGGAAACGTTGTAGCGCGAGATGAACTTGCTCATGATCTCGTCAAGGTTTATCGCAGGAATGCACACGGAGATGATGGACTTCGCGCCGTTTATCTCCACCTCGAGGGCAACGATGATAACCGTGTCCTCGTGACCGATGGTCTGCACCACCCTGGAATTCGTTTCGATACCGATGAGCTTCGGCTCAAGCTCGATGTGGGAAGACCACGGCTCGTATAGAAGCCCTGCCATGGATTTCATGACGTCGGTCATTATCGTGATCTCTATCTCGGTGAAGTCGCGGTTCACGTCCCGGTATTCTCCGCGTCCGCCCAGCAGGCGGTCGATCATCGTGAACGTGATCGTATTCGAGATCTGCACGATGACTGTGGTTTCGCTGACCTCTTCGTTCTTTATTCCCATATCCACCATGCCCATCAGGACATAGTCCGGCAGTGCGTTATTGAACTCGCTGTACCGCTGTTCCTCGATGTTGACGAGCGAAACGCGGCAGTAAAGTCTTAACAGACCCGTCAGATAAGACGAAAGCAGACGGGCGTAGTTCTCGAAGATACCGTCAAGTACCTTGATCTGCTCCTTGGTGAACTTCTTCGGGGCACGGAAGTCGTACTCCTTGACCTTCTCCTCTTCCTTCGCTGAAACCTCCGGAACTGCGCCGGCGGCGACGTTCTTGAGCATTTCATCTATCTGCGCCTGCGTCAGGACATCAGCCATCTGTATCCCCCCTGATAATTAACTTCTGTAAGCGGACTCCCGTCACTCGGACGCTGCCGCGTCGGAATCGCCGCCGTCCCCGGCGTCGGAGCCGGAATCCTCGGAATCGGTGTTCGCCGCGAACGTGTCGTAGTTCCCTGGTATCGTCGGACCGACGGACATTCCGCCGCTGAGGTCAGGGTACTTCTCATCGAGGGAGTCGATGATCGACTGGGCGTAGTCGTTCGGCACCTTGTCGGTGTTGTTGCTGTGATCGCCGTCCGGATCGAACTGATCAAGGTCGATTCCGTAGTCGATACGCAGGATATCCTTCATCACCTCGGGGTCCGTGGGATCCACGTCAGAACGCAGCAGCACCATCTCAACGCGGCGGTTCTGCGCCATTCCCTCAGGGGTGCTGTTGTCCGCGATTGGCTCGGCGTAGCCGCTGCCCTTGGTGCGGAACTGTTCGGTTTCCAGCACCTTCCGGAAATCCATGTATTTTACAACGCTGACGGCACGACCGGAGGACAGGTCCCAGTCGTTTACCTCTGAGATCGCCTTGGCGGTGTGTCCGTTGACGGTGCAGGTCTTGATGGAGGACTTGACTGCCTTTATGCCGGGTCCTATTCCGTCCAGCAGGTTCTTCCCTGCCTGGGTGAGGACTGCGCTGTTCGGCTCAAAGAACACGTTGTTGTCGAATCTTATGCTGAGGTGCGCCGCACCGCTATCCAGTGAAATGGACTGCTCCAGGTTGTTCTCTGAAACGTACTGCGACATGTACTGATACAGCTGGTCGAAGCTCTGGGGAAGATTCCCCTGACCGCCGTTGCTGTCGGGCTTCTCGCTGACGGTTCCCTCGCCGTCCTCGGGTACGGGATTCGGGGAATCCACATACTGGTTGAGGTATTTGCCGTGGGAAGTGAACGCCTGATATATGTACTGGAACTTCTGGTCGTCCTGGGACGAGGAAGCGTACAGCAGAACGAAGAACGTCAGCAGCAGCGTTACCATGTCGCCGTAAGTTGACAGCCAGTCGTTACTGTGGTCTTCCTTTGGTTTTTTGTTTATCTTGGCCACCGATGTCCCTCCTCTGCGGAAATTATCGCATGCGCAAATCGACCGGCAGGGCGCATATATCCTGCCAATATATTATTGTAGCATAAATCCGCTGAAAATGCAAATACTTTTTTGATTTTTTACAGAAAAATTGTAATTTTTCTGTCAGAGTGCCAGATCAGCCTGCCGCCTTGCCGGAACGTTTCTTTGTAGAGGGCAGCATGAACTCCAGCTTTTCCTGTATGTACCGCGGATTGGATCCCTCCGCAATGGCAAGGACTCCCTCCTCGATGATCTGCATGCAGAGAAGTTCGTCGTTGTGGGCGTTCTGTAGTGCGCTCGCCATAGGGTTGAACAGTACGTTCGCGAACAGGGAGCCGTAGAACGTCGTGATCAGCGCCGTTGCCATACCGTCTGCCAGACCTTCCGGGTTGGTGTCCATGGTGTTCAGCATGTTTACCAGACCAACAACGGTACCCAGCATACCGAAAGCCGGGAATACCGCAACGCCCTTCTCGAAGAAGGCACGGCCGTTGTCGTGGCGCTCACACATGAAGCTGATGGCGTCGTCCAGCATTCCGCGGACCTTTGCGGTGTCGTTCGCGTCAACGATGAGCATGAGCGCGGATTTCATGAACTGGTCCTGGCACTGGTTCGCGCTCTCTTCGAGGGCGAGAAGTCCGCGGCCTCTTGCGATCTTGGCGTACTCAACGATGTCGTCGATGTACTTCTCCGGTTTGAACTTCTTGGGCATGAAAACAAGCTTGAGGCGCTTTCCAGTGCCTGCAAGGTAGCTCAGCGGATAGGACGCGATAAGGCAGCCTATCGTACCGCCGATGGTGATTGCCAGTGACGGAGGGTCGATGAACCAGTCCATCTGACCGCCCTGGAATATGCCGAAAACAACCATGCCGAAAGCAATGCCCCAGCCGACAATAATACTGATATTCAAAAAGAATCCCTTCCTTTTCATGGGCGGCGGAATCCCCTGCCGCCCGTGTATTCATGATGATCGGCAGCTCCCTGCCATTTGTTCCGTTATGTCAAAGGTTCCTGCCCGTCCGCCGCGGCCTTTCTGCCGAAGCGCCGGCGCCGCCTGTTGTATTCGAGTATCTTGTTCTGAAGCTCCTTCATGCTCTCGCGCACGATGTAGGTGTGCCCGTTGGAAAGCGTTATAACGGTGTCCGGAGTTTCGGTGACGGATTCGATCATCAGCTCGTTGAGCAGGAATTCCTTTCCGTCAAGCTTTGTGAGAAATATCATAATTACCTCTTATAACATTTCCTCCCCCGCCCCGGCAGGGGAGGTGTTATTCATACGGTGTGCGCTGAATACGCGATCCAGCTAAGGGTTATCTCTTGAGGGAGAGAAGCTCCTCAAGCATGGTATCGGAAGTCGTGATGACTCTGGAGTTAGCCTGGTAGCCTCTCTGGGTGGTGATCATGTCGGTGAACTCCTGCGCGAGATCGACATTGGACATCTCCAGTGCGCCGGAAACTACCTCGCCTGCGCCGTCCTGACCGGCAATAGCGAGCTTCGGCTGACCGGAAGCAACGCTCTCTGCGAACAGGGTGCCGCCCATTGCGGTAAGTCCGTTGGGATTATCGAAGGTCGCGATGTCGATACGTCCGAGGTTCATATAGCCGTGAACGGAGTGGTAGCCGATGATGGTGCCGTCCTGCTGTACTGTGACGTTATCCAGGTCCTTGTAGCTCTGCTCGGCGCCCTTGCGGCCGTCCGTCAGGTTGAATGTGGACAGGGACTTAGCCACGGTGGTGTAGAAGCTGTCCTCGCCCTCTCCGAAGGAAAGGGACGGATTGGAGCCGAACAGCTCCTTTCTCTGACCGGGGGTCATCGCAGCCGCGCCGACGAAGCTGCCTGTGTCGAATGTGAACAGCTTCTTTTCATTTCCGCCTGCAGCCGCGGCAACAGCCGCGTTGATGTCAGCCAGGAATGCCGCGTCGTCCGCGTATTCCTTGTTGGTGACGCCGATAGTCAGCGTATTGTCGTCCCACTGTGCGGTAGCGTCGTCATAGTTGGAAACATACTTGAACACTACCTTGTAGTTATTTGCGAATGCGCCGGGCTGGCTTGCCGTAGCGCTGATATTAGTGACAACCGGGTTTGTATTGACGAGTGTCATTTCGCCCCAGCCGGTGATAGCGGTATCCAGCGTTCCGGCAGGCACCTCGAACTTGGTGATGGAAAGATTGAGTCCCGCGAGAGCTCCGGTGGTATCCGCAGCCTTGGCTTTTTCAACGGCTGCCTTTATCGCCTGTGTGATATCGGACTGTCTTGTGCTGTCGGTCACTGTGATGTTCCATTCGTTTGCGCCGGAATCGTATGCGGCGGTGGTGTCCGTGCCCTTGGTCAGCTTGATTTTCGCCTTGTTGTAGGCATTGGAGTCGGTCGCGTTATTGGTGGCGAATGCGATGGTGGCATACGTCTTGGTCGCAGCGCCGCCCGCGGTCACGTCCGCGCGCTTCTGAACGCTCGCCTGGTCGAGGGTGTGAGTCCAGCTGTCCACCTTTGCCTTAGCCACCTGTGACGTGGTGGAAGCCGGCAGGTTCTCAAAAGCGAACTTGATGGAAACATCGTCCGGAAGGGTGATGCCGCCTGCCTGGAGGCACTTTGCGATCTCGTCCTCGAAAGCCTGGGCGGAGTCGAACTGCTGCTCCTTATCGAAGAACAGGTTCAGCACGCCGGAGGAATATGTAGCGAACGGGTATTCCGCCTGGTTGAAGGTAACGGACATATCCGTATTATCGGACGGGTCTGAAACGGAAATCGTCACGTCGCAGCCGTTGATCGTCTTGGTTGCGCTGGAGCACTTGGCGTCCGTTGCCGGAATGGTGATCTTGATGGGCTGGCTGCCTGCGGGCTGACCGTCGAAGTCGCCGGAAACGCCGAGCACCTTGTAACCTGAAGCGTTGACGAGGTTGCCCTCCTCATCGACATTGAAGATGCCGGCTCTGGTGTAGAGCGTGTTTCCTGCCGCGTCCATTACCTGGAAGAAACCTTCTCCGTCAATTGCCATGTCGTAGATGCTGTCGGAGAAAGTGAATCCCGACTGGGTCATGTTAGGCGTTGTGGAATTCAGCTTGACGCCGTAGCCTACCTGTATAGGATTGATACCGCCCTTGGTGGTGGAAGCCCCGGAAGGGCTCTTCTTGGTCTGATAGTAAACGTCCGCAAAGGTAACAACGTTGGTCTTGTAGCCCGTGGTATTCACGTTGGCGATGTTGTTGCCTATTACGTCCATCTTCTGCTGGTGGGTTTTCATACCGGATACGCCGGTGTAAAGGGATTTAACCATCTGATTGACCTCCAGAAATTAAATTTGAACTCTGCCGCCGCCCCGTCTCAGTCGCAGCCGGGGCATGAATTCCATTCAGGTCCGTTCATACGATAACGGTAGAGTCGATGTTCGTGAACACGTTGCCCTGTAACTCGTTGTCCGAGAGGGTGGTGATCACCTTGTTGTTCTTCACGCTCACAACGAAAGCGTTTCTTCCCACAAGGACCAGCGTTTCACTGCTGCCCTTGCCTGCCGCAAGCTCCACGCCGCGGTTGAGCCTGTCGAGTGTGTCGTCCCGGGAAAGGTCTATGCTCCTCTCCTCCACACGCTGCATTGCGTGCTTCGAGAACTCCACGCCCTGCTTCTCCGCCAGCTTTTCCTGCAAAGCCCGGGCGAATGTGCCTTCCTGTCCGGATCCCTCCGCAGCATTTACCCTGCCGCCGGGCTGGACCTGGGCATTCCCTGTGGTAACGCTTATCTGGTTGCGAAGCGCCAGATACTCGCTAATCAGCATTTCAAGCCTCCATGCTCCTTAAATCAGATCCTCAAGATCTGCTATGTCCTCGCCGACTGTCCTGTCCGGGATTATCTCGCCGGTGACTTCCTCCAGGTCGGATATATCCGTCTGCGCCGCCGCATAGCTGAGCGCCTCTGCGGACTGCTCCTGCGTGCCGGAATCCTCCTTGTCGGTGACGTCCCCGGTCTTGTCGGTGGAGTCCTCGGTCTTGTCGGTGGAGTCCTCGGTCTTGTCCGAAGTATTATCATCTCCGGAATCGATCGTCGGATATGCGACCTCAACGATATCGTCGAGCAGGTAGCCCTTGTCGTTGATGACCACCCTCACCTGACCGTCCTTGACCTGGATAGATGAGATTATTCCCGAATCGAGAAGCGAACCGCCCTCAACTCCCGGATTCACCGTCGCGCTCATTCCTATCATCATCGAAGCCCTTGCGATAAGCTCACCGAGAGAGCTGCCGGAAGAAGTATTACCCGAGCTGCTGTCAGAAGTGGTACCGATAGATGTGACGTTCGAGATATCGAAGCTGACTCCGTCGATCTTGAGCGTGTAGGTCTTGCCGGACTTCATGACGGATTCCACAACGCCGGTCTTGGTGACCTGCTTGCTGCCGTCCATCTTGGAAGCCGTGACCGTCTTACCCACAAGGCTGGAAGCGTAGTTCGACATGGAATACGTTGCCGAATCCTTGGAATACTGCAATGACGTGAACTGCGCCATCTGCGTGACGAACTCGGTGTTGGAAGTAGGCTCCATAGGATCCTGGTTGGTCATTTCCGCCACCAGAAGGCTCAGGAACGTATCCGACGATACCATTTCCTCAGTGGAATCCTTGAACTTGCTCTTGTACTTCTCGTAGTTCGCCTGTATCTGCTCTGACGAGGACAGTACTCTTGATGTGTCTGCCATCTGTTCTCCTTTCCCAGGGATAAACCGTGTCAAATTCCGCCGCGCGATAATACTCATCTGAACGGGGCGGATCTGATCTGATCAGAGTTCCCTGAATTACATTGAAGCGATGAGTTCCGCGAAGCTCTTGTCGCCGGAGTCGTCCTCCTGCTTGCCGCCTTCGCTCTCCCGGTAGGGATTCCTGCTGCTGCCGCGGTAGTCCTCCGCGTGCATTTCCTGCTGGCTCTCGCTTACTGTCTGCCAGTTCTCCAGCTGAACGCCGTTCTGCTTCAGGCTGTCCTGGATATGCGCGCCGTTCTCCTCGATAATGCGGAGCGTCCTGGAATTCTCCGCCGCGATGGATACTGAAACTGCGCCGTCCGCGGTCTTGACCATTCTTACGGTGATCTTTCCGAGGTCCTGCGGTTCAAGCGTCACGGTGTATTCCGTTTCGCCCTCCTTCAGGTCGGAAGCCTTCTCGATAAGCCGGTCTGCGACCTGCTTCACTACCTCCGCCGGTCTGACCTCAAGCTCCGTGCCGTCCGCCCGTGTGAATACCACCGGTGCTTCCGACTGGGTCGTCTGCGGCTGAACCTGTACTGCGTCGGACTTTGTGCCGTCCGCCGTTCCCCTGATCATCTCAAGCTCGTCGGATTTCGACACCACCCTGCTGCGCTGCGTAGAATGCTCCGTAAACAATGGCGCTTCCTGCTTGGATTCCTCGGGCTGCTTCGCCTGCGGCTCCGCTGTCCTTACGGTGAACTCCGTCACATCGCTGCGCTGTGGCTCCCCGGAAACCGGCTGCTGAACTGCCGCCGTCTGCCCGGAAAGCTCCGTGCCGTTGCTGTCCTGCTGCGGTGTTTCCTGCGTGGGGACTGCCGGCTGCTCCTGGGGCTGTGCTGTGGTCATCTCAGTGGGCTGCGGCTCCTGCGCCGCGGGGGCTGTCTGCTCCCGGATCGGCTGCTCGGGCTGCGCTGTCTGGAACGACTGCACCGTCTGAATCTCGCCAGCGTCCTGGGATTCCTGCGGCTGTGCCGCCTGCCCGGGCTGCGCCTGTACTGTCTGCGGCTGCTCCGGCTGTGCCTGAGTTACCACGGGTGCCTGCACCGCTTCGACTGTCGGCTGGGAAAGCTCGGTCATTTCACCGCTCTTGTCGCTCACCTGCTCCGGCTGCACCGTCTGCTGCGCCGTGAATAACGCCGCAAGCTCTGACATCGCCTCCTGCGCCGCCTCCCTGGTAGGCTCGCCGTCCTCATTTTCGGGGACCTCCACCAGCTTTGTCAGTTCCGTGAAAAGCTCCTGCGTGAGTAACTCCGTGGGGATATCCTCCAGCTTTACCTCGCCGTCCGCGACTGCCTTCGCAAGCGCGTGCATATCCACCTTTCCGTCGCTGCCGGTGAATCTCTCAACGGTCTTTGAAGCGTCCCTGGGGACGTCGTTCTTTCCGCTGAATCCGCTCAGCACCTGTGAGAATTTGTCGGACTGGTCTGCGCTGAGTTCCTCCATTCTCTGCGGAATCGCCGCGTCGGAAATCATGAAGTCGCTGCGCATATAGCCGGAACCTCCCGTGCTGAATGCTACTGCCATTTTCTCACCTCCTTTTTCATATAGTATCTATATCAGGGATCTCTCCCGGATATGCATTCAGATGCGCTGCTCGTTATGGGCGCGTATCGACTGTCCGGAAACGAACTCCTCTATGAACTGCTCGTTCTCCTTGTTGGCAGCCGCCTTGTAGTCCTCCAGCTGCTTCTCCTCGAGCTTCTCGAGGGTGCGGACGTCCTTGGTGGCTTCCACCACCACGCCCAGCTGCTTGTTGATCTCCTGCTGCTTCATCGCGGCGCTGGCGTCATGCGCGTGTATCTCCTGCTGGAGGGACACGATGTAACGCTTGCGCACCGAAACCTCGAACACCTGCGCGCCCTGGCGGCATATTATCTCCAGGTCCTGGCTGGATTCCTCCACCCGGCGGATAAGCTCCTCCTTCTCCTGGTAGATTCGCTGAAGCTCAGCCTGGAGCGCGCTCAGGGTGTTTTTCTGCCTGTCAAGCTCCTGCTGGCGGAAGTCCATCAGCTTCTGCAATGTGAACTGGAATTTCTTCAAGAGATGTCACCTCGCTGGCTCACTGCTCGTCGCCGACCGCGGCAATAAGCAGCTGCACCGTTTCCTCCAGGGTGTAGCTTTCCTCCACCCTCTGCATGAGGAACTCGTTTATCCTGTCTATCTTGCGGATAGCCTCGTCAAGCGCCGGATTCGTGCCGTGCTTGTAGGCTCCGATGGATATCAGGTCTGCGTTGTTGTTGTAGAGTGAGAGCAGGTTTCGCAGCTTGCCTGCCGCCTGCTTGTGCTCCGGAGTGTCGATCTCCGACATGAGTCGGCTGACGCTGGGGAGTATGTCTATCGCCGGATAGTGGTTCTGCGCCGCGATCTTACGGGACAGGATTATGTGTCCGTCGATGATACCGCGGACGGTGTCCGCGATCGGCTCGTTGGTGTCATCGCCCTCAACGAGCACGGTGTATATTCCCGTGATGGAGCCTTCCGGGAAGTTCCCGGCGCGCTCCAGGAGTTTCGGCATGTTGCTGTAGATCGACGGGGTGTAGCCGCGCGCTATCGGCGGCTCGCCGGTGGATAATCCGACCTCGCGCAGCGCCATGGCGTAACGGGTCAGGCTGTCCATCATCAGCAGCACGTCCTTGCCCTGCCGCATGAAGTACTCCGCAATGGCGGTCGCCGTCAGTGGGCACTTGCTTCTCATCATCGCCGGCTGGTCGGAGGTAGCCACCACCAGCACGGAGCGCGCCATGCCCTCCGGACCGAGGTCGCGCTCGATGAACTCGCGCACCTCACGTCCACGCTCGCCGACAAGGGCGATGACGTTGATATCCGCCTTGACCTTGCGCGCGATCATGCCCATCAGCGTGGATTTTCCTACGCCGGAGCCTGCGAAAATACCCATTCTCTGACCCTTGCCCATGGTGAGCAGTCCGTCTATCGCCTTTACGCCAAGCTCGATCTGCTCCTTTATCGGGGGTCTGTTGAACGGATTCGACGGCGCCCCGGTGATGGAAACGCTGTCAGTGCAGCCGGGGTCCTTCCCTCCGTCCAGCGGAAGCCCGGTGGCGTCAACGATTCGCCCGATAAGCCCGGGACCCGCCTTCACATTCAGCTTGTCCCCGGTGGAATCCACGATACTGCCGGGGCCTATTCCCTCTATCTCGGTGTAGGGCATGAGCAGGATATTGCTCTTGTTGAAGCCCACGACCTCCGCCCGGATAAAGCTCTGCATGTCCTTCGAGTAGATACGGCAGACATCGCCGATATTGCAGGCAGGTCCGCTCGCCTCGATGGTCATGCCGACTATCTTCTCGATCTTTCCCATGTAGCGGAAGGTGTCGTATTCTTTTATATCGTCGCAGAATCCTTTGAGATCAAGTGCCATGGACTTCCTCCGCTGTCGGGACTATTCCTCCTCGTCCGGCTCTTCCTCCGGCTCGGGGGATTTTTTCTTCTTCGCAGGCGCCCGGAACTTTCCGCTGCCCAGCTCCTGTATCATTCGCAGCTGGGTCTGTATGCCTGCGTCAACTATCTCGCTGCCGTTGTCGACGATCACCGTTCCCGGCTCCGCCTCGGGCAGCAGCTCCACGTCAACGTACTGTATGCCGCCGCAGAGCTCCTTCAGATACTCGTAGTCTGCGGTCAGCTCCTCGTTGGCGCCGTTCTCGCTGAGCGTTATCTTTATGCGCTCGCTGTTGCGGAATTCCTTCGCCGCCTTCTTGATAAGGCGCTTCACAGCCGCGCTGTCCTTTGATGTTATGCTGTCCAGGGTGACCTTCTTCGCGATGGCGATAACGGTGTCGTATATCTCCTTCTCGTAGTCCGCGAACAGCTGCTCCTTCTCGGAATTTATCTTCTCGGCATAGCTGCGCGCCTCCTCCAGGATATCGCGCCCGGCAGCCAGGCAAGCCTCCCTGCCGTCCTTCTGACCCTGCTCGAATCCCTCGGACTTCGCCCGGATAAACACGCTGTCGCGGTTCGCCTCGGCGTCGGAGATTATCTGCGACGCGTTGTCGTTCGCCGCCGACACGATGGATTCCGCCCGGCGTTTTGCTTCAAGGATCACCTCCTTGCCCTGCTCCACGCAGCGCGCCTTCATCTCCTCAAGGGACTTGCGCTCCTGCTCGAGGTCGCGCTCGCGCTGGTCGAGCTCGCTCATGCGCTGCTCCAGCCGGCGCTTCTGCTCCAGCAGCTCCTGCTCCGGGTCGGGGGCAGGCTCCGGGAGCCTTTCCGCCGCTCCGGATTCCTCCGCGGCGGCTGTATGCGTCTGGTTTTTCGGCAGCTCGATGGAATTGGAGATATCAACGCCGCCGCCGAAGTAAACGGAGTTCCTCTTTAATACTGACAATGCATTCCCTCCGTCATGCTGAAATTCTCAGGATATCACGCCGCGTCAGGCAATGACCTCGTCGCCGCCGCCACCGTGGGAGATCGTGATAATGCCGTCCTGCTCGAGTCTGCGTATCGTCGCGACGATATTCTGCTGAGCCGCCTCGACGTCGCGCATGCGGACGTTGTGCAGATACTCGATATCCGCCTGAAGGCTCTCCCTCGCACGGGAGGAAATGTTGGAGAATATGCACTCCGCGACCTCCTGAGTGGAGCCCTTGATCGCGATGGCGAGATCCTTGGGATCCACCTGCTTGGTGAACTCCTGGATAGCCATGGAATCCAGCGTGACGATATCCTCGAACACGAACATCTTCTGCTTGATCTGGTCTGCGAGCTTCTGGTCCCTTGCGGACAGCTCGTCGAATATGTATTTCTCGGTGGCGCGGTCCACGTTGTTCATTACTTCCGCAACGTAGCTTATGCCGCCGACCTCCATGCTGTCGATGTTGACGAGGTTCGCAAACTTCTTCTCCAGCGTCGCCTCAAGCGATTTGATGACGTCCGGGGAGGCGCGGTCCATTCGCGCGATCCTCTCAACGACCTCCACGCGCTTCTCCTTGGGAAGCTCCGCAAGTATCGCCGCCGCCTGGTCTATCCTGGCGTAGGACAGTACCAGCGCGATTGTCTGAGGGTGCTCGTTCTGCACGATAGCCAGCAGGTTCTTATAGTCTGCCTTTCTCACGAAATCGAAGGATTTCGTCTTAAGCTGCTTCGTAATGCGCTGAAGCAGCGTATTCGCCGCCTCTGCGCCGAATGCTTTCTCCAGTATCTCCCGGGCGTAGTCAACGCCGCCCTCGGTGACCACTTTCTGGGTAAGGCACAGCTCGTAGAATTCATTGAGAACGCCCTCCACCACGTCGATCGGCTGGTATTCCAGCTTGGCGACCTCGGTGGATATTGCCTCTATCTCGTCATCTGAAAGGTGCTTGTACACCTGGGAAGCGTTGTCTGCGCCCATCGCAGCAAGCACCAGAGCGATCTTCTGATTGGGAGTGAGTCCCTCCGTTGTTTTTTCTGCCATATCAAATCCCCCTCGCTGCGCGTCAGTTGTCCTTCATCATGTTCTTGATGATCTGTGCCACGATCTCCGGGTTGGTCTTGGAGAAGTCGCTTATCTCGCGCTTGAGAATTGTTTCACGGGATTCCTTCGCAGCTTCCTCGGTAAGGCTTGCAATGTTGAAGTCCACTTCCTCGGGCTGTTCCGGCTCCTGTGCGTTCGCCCCGCCTGCGGCAGCTCCGCCCTGGGCGGCGGCAGCGAATGCAGCCTCCTGGCGGCGTCTGATCTTTTTCTTCCTGGAGTGACCCATGAACAGGGTGACAACCAGCAGGATAAGCAGCAGAACTCCAAGCCCGACGACCACATAGAGCAGCACATCTCTGAATGTATCCACTCTGGGTGTGATGATCTGCACGTTGCCGTCGCCGCTGACGCCAGGATTGGTGCCATCGAGGGAGAACGGAAGATTATACACGGAAACGTAATCCAGGGTGGTTCCTGCGGCGTTCGCAACGATACTCTGGAGAGCCTCGCGCTCCGCCTGGGTCATGTTGGTCTGATTAACGACCAGACCAACGGTGAGTGCGTCGATGGAGTAGCCGTCCTTCTTGACGGTTTCCTTGATATTGGAAACGCTGTACTGTATCTCGTTCTTATTATAATAGAAAGTCTGTCCGTCCTCAAGACCGGTGATTGTGGGATAATCCGGAGAGGTGTCCGCATTGGGAGTCACTCCGACAACGCCGCCGTCCTCATCGAGCTTTCCGCCCTCGTTCACCTGATCCTGGTGATTGATGACTCCGGCATTCGTTCCGTCCGCCGGCTGATACTGGGTGGATTCAACGTCCTTGGCGTCGTAGTTAAGGCGTGCGGAAACGTTGAACGCGAATCCGTTCTCGCCGTACATCTTGGTGAACATCTCGCCGAGTCCGTCCTTGAGCACCTGCACGAATTCGCGCTCAAACTCAAGGCGCTTTCTCGCGACGTCCACGCCGGACTTGTCCTCGTCGTCGTCAACATTGTCGAGTTCGGGATCCACCCACTCATAGGAGTTCATCTTGCTGTCCATGACCGACACGTTTTCGTTGGTCAGTCCCTCGACGCTGGTGGTGACTCCGCGGTAGATGGCGCGTACTTCCGCATTGGTAAGCGGCTCCGCGTCGCTCCTCAGCTGGAGGAACACCGCGCACTGGCTGTCGCCCTTCTCCGTGGAAATGACGTAGTTTGAGGTTTCCGGCAGTGTAAGATTCACTGTCGCCGCCTGGATCTTGTCCATTGAAGATATCGTAGAGCCGAGCCTGGTTTCAAGCTGCTGACGCTTGATCTCGCGCTTGTCCATGTCGGTGCTCCAGAGATCAACGCCGTTGTCCCAGATGTCGTAGTTGGTGGTGGACTTGGGGTAGCCCTGCGCCCACATCTGCATTCTGATGGAATCCGCCCGTTCCGCCGGGACGATGACGTCGCCCTTGGCGTTGACGGTCACCTCGGGTGCTCCGTCGAGAGCCTGTATCGCGGAAGCGATCTCCCCCGCCTCGGAGTTCGAAAGCCCCGAGAACAGCACCGCCGTGTTCTTGCCGGTATTATTGAGAATAATACACAGCACGATGATTATCGCAATAACGACTATGGGAATGGAGATGACGAGAATCTTCGCCATCTTGGACGCGTCTGTCCACTTTGTCTTGACAGTCGTCACTACGGACTTTATTTTTTCATTCATTTACTGAACGACCTCCGATTTTTTTGCCGTCCCCTGACGGCGTATTGGAAATATCACACCTGCATGTTGATGATGGTGTTGTAGGCGCTGAGAGCCTCGTTCTTCACCGTCACCAGCAGCTCGACAGCGGTGTTCGCCTTGGTGATATTCGCCTGGACCTGCGCGAGGTCGTCAATGTTGCCGAGCATGAGGTCGATGGCGTCGCGGTCAACCTGTTCGTTGGTTTCGACCACGTTGTCCACCATGCCCTTGAATACGTCGAGGAACGAAGCGTTCTCAACGTTCACCGAGTATTTCTGCCCGGACTTATCGGCGCCCATCGGGGTCATGGACTCCATGGGCTTCATCTCTGTCATATTGCCTATCGCTACGAAATCAAGCATCTGTCAAATTCCTTTCGTGGGGCTTTCCTGCCGTGTAATGCGCCGGTGTCCTATCAGCTCTTGCCGATGTTGAGCGCCTTGGTCGCCATGGACTTTACCACCTCGAACACCGCAAGATTGGCGGAATACATGTTCTCCGCCTCGGTGGAATCAAGCTGCTCCGTGGCAACGTCCACGTTGGATTCATAGACGTATCCGCGCTCGTCCGCGAGGGGGTGAGTGGGGTCGTAGACCGGCTCCGCCGGGGTGGGGTCGTCAACGACCTGCTTTGCCTCGACGCCGCGGTATTTTATGTACTTATGGTAATGCGTTTCGCCGGTGCCGAGCTTGGTGGCAAGGACGCTCTTGAAGGTCTTGTCCTCGCCGAATACCACCATCTGGCGCTTGTAGGCTTCCTCCGGGGTGGAGGCAACGTTGTCGGCATTGGCAACGTTCTGCGCGATTATGTCAAGTCTGAATCTCTCCGCAGTCATGCCGGAAAGCGGAATATTGAGCGAACTCAGGAATGCCATATGTTACCCTCCGTCACTTTGTGGTCATGGCAGTTCTCACCCGGGAGAAGTTGCCGTTCATGGAATTTATCAGCGCGTCGTACTGTATCTGCGCCTTTGCAAGTTCCGCCTGCTGGGTGTCGTTATCGACGTTGTTGCCGTCCGCCTGGTCGTCGGTGTGACGGTCGATGTAAAGGCTCTGCACGAGGTTCAGCTCGGTATCAACGGTGCCGTTGCTGCGGAGCTTGTCCCGGAGCACGCCGGCGAAATCGAGGTACTTGCAGTTATAGTCGGGCGTATCTGCGTTGGCGATATTCTGGGCGATGATCTGCTGCTTCTGCCAGAGAACGGCAAGACCCTGTTCAGCCACGCGGAACGCATTGGTATCAAAAAGTGCCATATATTATCCTCTCTATCCCACGGTGGAATTTCCATAAAATAGCATACTCCACCCTATAGCTATTCGTATTATAATTATACACCATTTCACCGCATATTGCAACAATTTTTTTCAAGATATAATTCTACCATCAGTAAAACATGCTACAAAAAAATGTAAATAAACGTCATTGCTTTATTAAAATTTGTGCATTTTGTCATCTTTTGGGACTTTTTTGTGCATAGGTTACAAAACAAGCGTTATATTTTCTGCAAATTTGGCAATAACCCGGAGTTTTGCGCACCGGGTTTACGGGGATATTTACCTGGGAATGGCGCATATCCACAACAAAAATCCCCCGGCCGTGAAACAACCGGGGGATCTGATTGGGGGAAGAAAGGTGTCGTTAGAGAAGCTCTGATTAAATCTGGTGCGCAGATTGCGCCGCAGATTTTTCGCCAGATTGTACGATGAGGTCGACGCAAGGCTAACGCCTTGCTAGAACGAATTGTGCAATATTGGCGGAAAAGATGCAAGCAAGATGCGTGCCAAGCCGTCAGGCGTGATTTAATCAGTGATTCGTCAAGATTCGGAGGTGGCGTACCGTGTGGGAATGTATTCCTGAATGATGTTATCCATCATCAGGGATTCAGCGATATCCGCCATGTCGTCCGGGACGCGGAGTACCATGCATTCCGAATGGCCGTCCATGTATTCCTGCCAGGAACCTGCCTGGGTCAGCACGATGAGGTAGTCGCCTTCCGTGTAGGTGTCGCCGCTGCCGCTCGCCGCCACAAGCTCCTCCAGGGTGGGGTCGCCGGTGTCCACCTTGCCGAAGGAATCGTATAGCGGGAGGTCGCCAATGGTATCCCCGGTGACCTCGGAGTACTCCTCCTCGGAGATATTGTCCGCCATTCGCAGCATATATTCAACGTCCACCCCATTGCCCTGCGCCCTTTCAATGAACGCCGCGCTGTAGCCTGCCGGAGTGAATCCGCCGGCGATGTCCATTCCCCAGCGGTCAAGCAGGGCGATGGTATTCTCCATCCAGTCATAGACAACAATAGTCACGCGGTCTTGCGTTTCATGGGCATCTTTCTTCGTGAGGTCAATGCGGATAACGTTGTCCTTCCAGGAGTACTGCTCCTTGAAGAACTCCGGGCTTACCCGGGCGCTGTCCGCCCTTATCGCCGCAGTAAGTTCACCGGCGGCGCCGGCATTTGAAGAGAGGTCGGTGTACATTCCGTCTGCGGAAACGGATTCTATCTTGTAACCGTCAAGCAGTGATTCATTCAGACGGGAGAGGACATTGCTGCTCCAGCCCTCCGGCGAGAGCATCTGCGCCTTTACCTTTTCGAGGGTCGCGCTCGTCACGTCGTATTCCCTGAGGAGCGTTCCGCCGTCTTTCAGGACGTAATAGAGCGACACGGTGCACAAACTGTTCTTTTCTGCGAACATGTCGCCCAGCGCTTCCTCGTGGATATCCCGGACAAGCTCCAGAAGTTCGTCGCCGCTCCGGGCGGTTATGTTGAAGTAGCGGTCCGGGGAGGAGTAGTCGATTACGGTTTCCCGATGGTCGAGGTAGGTCGCCTGGACGGACTTCACCTCCGATGGCGCAGGGATATAGCTGCCGGAGCCGAATCCGTTGCAGAGATTCAGCAGGGCGCATATCGCCGCACTGGCGGCAAGGGTGCCTACCCAGCTGAGTACCGTCCGCCCGAACCTGCGGAAGTTCTTTCCGCTGATGAGGGACATGATGATATAGAAGATGAATGTGCCTATGATGGTGCCGATTATCAGTCCCAGAATAAAGTCTGAGCTGCCGTTTGTGCCGAAGGAGTCCTGGTTCCGCAGGTATGCCGCAATGCTGTAGCATACGGGCATGACTATCGAGAAGATGACGATACCCGGGACTATGACGTCCGTTCCGCGGTAGACGAAGGACATTCCCACACGCTCTGCGCGGCGGAACTTCATCAGGAAGTACGCCCCGGCAAGGAGCGCCAGCGTGACGATCACCGCCGGAACAAGGTACTGCACCTGCATGATTGGCGCAGTACCGATCACACGAGAGGATATGCCGGCGTCATATGCCGAGGTGGAGAACCAGGAATAGACCGTGGCGATCACCATGCCAATCGGCGAGGTGGAGGATATCGAATACATCGAGCTTGCGAAGCCGCCGGAATAAGGACCCAGCACTGCGCCGTAAACACCGCTCTCCACCAGGAGAATCCCCAGGACGTGGATAACCGGGATCGCAACGTTGACGAGCACCGGGTAGATATACGCCTCGGCAGTCCTGCCGCAGACGGAGAGCGTCAGCAGGCAGACGGCTATCTGCATTACGCAGGCGGTCACTCCGGTGAACGCAGCCTGCCTTATTATCTCAAGGATAGCAGGGAACGCCGTGCCCTCCTCCGGGGCCTGGACGAAGGCGAGTATCAGCGTGCCGATGAGAGCCGCCGCGAGGTGCGGAAGAATGCTGACCGTGAATACCGCTGCGAGGTCGCCGAAGAACCGTGTGTTGTGGTTCACCGGCAGGGAGTAGTCCATATCAACAGTGGTCCTGTTGTACAGGTAGCGGAATCCGCGCAGAGTGGTCACGAACGTGAATATGAACAGCGCCACCAGGCACAGCCCGGCAATAACCGCCGCGGTGATGGTCAGGGAATACATCGTCTGGAGATTGTTTTCAATGGAGTTCATCTGCTCAAACGCCTGGGCGCCGCTGTGATTCTGTATCAGGTCGTTGTATTTCTGGTAGTAGTCGTTGGAAGCGCCGCATGCCGCCGCGACCATCGCCGTCAGCAGCGGATAGCTCAGCAGGCTGAGGATAGAACACATGATCAGCTGGGGTCTGAGATACCGCACCTTGTTGCGGTAATACGGCAGGAACTTGTAGAAAACCCCGGATTTAGCCGCCGAGTTTTGAGCTGTCATAGCCGAGCACCTCCATTTCGTAGATGAATATTTCCTCAAGGGACAGCGGAACTTCGTCGTAAAGCTTCGGGGAGTGCTTCTCCACCGCCGCGCGGACTGCCTCCCGGTCGCCCCGGGCGATGAGATGTACGACGCTTCCGTTCATCTCCAGATGGAGGATATCCACGCCGTCTGCGGATAATTCCTCCCGGGTGACGGGGCCGTCGAACGCGGTCTGTATCTTGAACACGCTTCCCTTCACGCTGTCCAGCTCCCGGTCGAAGATGACCTTTCCGTTGTGGAGGAGTCCCACGCGGTCGCAGAACTCGTCGATCTCCCCTAGATTGTGGGAGCTGAATATGACTGTCAGCCCGGAATCCACCATCGCGTCTATCAGCATCTGCTTGACGATTATGCGCATGGTGGGGTCAAGCCCGTCGAAAGCCTCGTCCAGGAACAGATACGGCGTTCTGCACGCTATTCCGCAGATGACCGCCGCCTGGCGCTTCATTCCCTTTGAGAAGGTGCTCAGGCGCTTCTTCATCGGCAGCCCGAGAGTGGAGTGCAGCTTCTGCCACAGCCCCTCGTCAAAGCTGCTGTAAAAGCTCCTGTAATACTGCTTCATCTCCGCGAGGGTCATGTTGTTGAACTGCACCGTTTCGTCGTTGATGAAGAACACGCGCTCCTTCAGCGGCGCGTTGTCGTAGACCGCTTCGCCGTCGATGAGAGCCTCTCCGCCGTTCAGCCGGTAGATCCCGGAGAGCACCCTCATCAGCGTGGATTTCCCGGCGCCGTTGGAGCCGAGAAGTCCGTAGGCGCACCCCTCCGGAATAGTCAGGCTTATCCCGTCGAGGGCGTTCCTGTCGTCAAAGCGCATGACTGCGTTCTTTACCTCAATCATGAATTACCACCCTTTCCCCATATTTCTTCTGCAAGGCTGTTAATCTGCTCCAGCGTAATGCCTGCGCGGCACGCCGCCCGGAGTTCCTCCCCGGTCCGGCGCAGAGCCTCGCTGCGCAGGGCGTCCGCGGCATTGTCCCCGGCGGAAACATAGCTGCCCTTTGCAGGCACGGAGTGTATCAGCCCTGCCTGCTCCAGCTGGGAATACGCCTTCTGCACCGTGTTCGGATTTATCCCGAACTGCTTCGCCACCTCCCGGACTGCCGGCAGGCGCTCTTCCGGCTTCAGCTCCCCGGTGGAGATCAGCCGGGCGTCCAGTGCGGAGGTTATACAGTCAACGAGGTCGTGTTCCTCATAATTGGTTTCACAGTCACAGTTCATTTTCTCGCTCCTTCCAGAATTAGCCTTTGCTAACCTTCGCTTATATAATATATCTTTTTGCGAAAAAAGTCAAGGGGCGGAATCGCTTCCGTCCCTCTTTGTCCGTGAATCAGCCCTCGGCAGTGCCTTCCTCAGCGTAGTCTGACATTATCACCGCGCTTCCGGTCATACCGTCCGAGCCGGTGAGAGTCACGCGGTTCAGCATGTACCACGCGGAAGTTGCGGTGTGGTCGTCAACCACGTCATACAGCTGAACCACTGCGTATCCGTCGTCGTTGTTCTGCACGTCTATGCAGCCCGGGGCATACCCCTCCGGACTGTTCGCCATGTAATAGCGCAGCGCGATCTGACCAAGCTCCTCATTGGTGTAGAAGCGGAATCCCTCCGGGTCGTCGGAAACATACTCAAATTTCTCAACGGTGCCGTCCTCCCAGGTGAGGGTGACGCTGTCCTCCGTGATATCCGAGGGGACTGCGACAGTGTTGCTGTCCGAGGAGCCCATGTGGAACACCACGTTCCCGTCGCCGTATTCGTATTCAAATGCAACGCCTATCCCCATCTCGAAATTCTGGGTGGCTCCGCCGGTGCCGTCAGTGTAGAACAGGAAATACTCGCTGGCGCCGCGCCATACGCCGGGTCTGAACACCGTGGATTCCGCGCTGTCGGGGGATTCCGCAGTCTGTGCCTCGGCGGTGGGGACGGTGGAATCCTCCGGCTGCGTGTCGGGAGCGCTCTCAGCAGAGGTCACATCGGAAGCAGCGGTCTGCTCAGCGGTGGAGGTCACGCCGGAGCTTTCCTCCGGGGAATCCGTCTTGCCGGACTGGCAGCCGGTCAGCAGCAGCGCAGCCGCTGCGATAAGTGCAAAATATCTTTTCATGTCGTATCCTTTCTGACACATCAGTCTTTCCCAGTGCCTAAAAACATCTTTTAAGTGTACAGTACATCGGTGAAATCTTTGTGTCAGTATTGTGACAGCAATGTGATACAGAACGATGTGTTCAAGCAAAAAGGACTCCCTGCACCACGCAGGAAGTCCGTATCATTCAGTTCACGCCCATTGCGCGGAGCCGCTGATTCAGCTCCCCGACGGGAAGTCCCATGACGTTGTAGTAATCCCCGTCGATCCTCCGGACGAGCAGCGCTCCCCTGCCCTGTATCCCGTAGGCGCCTGCCTTGTCCATAGGCTCCCCGGTGGCGACGTAGGCGGCGATCTCCTGCCCGGTCAGCGGATAGAACTCCACCGCCGTCCGCTCCGCGAAGGAAACGCACTCCTCCCCGGAGATCACCGTGACCCCGGTGTAGACGCTGTGCTCCCTGCCGGAGAGCCGCCGGAGCATTTCCGCCGCGTTCTCCGCGCTGTGCGGCTTGCCGAGTATCTCGCCGTCGATTGCGACGACGGTGTCCGCGGCGACTATGGTTTCCGGGACTGCGCCGCCGCCCGGGAATTCGCGCTGCCTTACCTCATCGGCTTTCTGCCGGGAAAGGAGCAGCACCGCCTGTTCGGGGGAGATCCCCTCCGGGAGTAACTCCTCCCCCTGCGCCGGTATCACGCGGAATTCCGGCGAGATGAGCGCGATAAGCTCCCTCCGCCGGGGGGACTGGCTCGCAAGTATCATCACTTGCCGCCCTTCGGGGAGTGCTCCGGCTTATAGGGGTGCAGCGGCGCGTAAATATCGTTGTAGTTCTTTATGCACTGCTTGATAACCTCTATCGCCTGCTTCTGTCCCATGACCTCGTTGACGGCGGTGGACTTGCCCTCCAGCTGCTTGTAGACGGAGAAGAAGTGGCGCATTTCCTCAAAGATATGGCTTGGCAGCGCTTCGATACCGCGGTAAGCATTGTAGTTCGGGTCCTCAAAGGGGATAGCGATTATCTTTTCATCGTTCTTGCCGTTGTCCAGCATGGTGATAACTCCGATGGGGTAGCACTGCACCAGAACAAGCGGATCAATAGGCTCGTTGCACAGCACCAGCACGTCCAGCGGATCGCCGTCGTCCGCGAGAGTGCGCGGAATAAAGCCGTAATTCGCCGGGTAGTGGGTGGAGGTGTACAGTATACGGTCGAGGACGATAAGTCCGGTCTGCTTGTCCAGCTCGTATTTCTTCTTGCTGCCCTTCTCTATCTCGATGACCGCCATAAAGTCGTTCGGCGTAATGCGCGCCGGGTCGATGTCATGCCATATGTTCATAATATAGCTCCTTTCAGTTCTCTGGTGAATACATTATACAACTTTTGAGGATCATTTTCAAGGGGAATTTTCTGATTATTCCGTCACTGCTCCGGGGTCTGTTACATATTATGGTACTGACCCGGAAATATAAGAAGGTCACCTCTAAAAACCTCCTTCACGGCAGCTTTTCTATGACTTGTATCATCTGCTGCGTTGTCAAACCTTGAAATACATACAGTATTACTTCGGTTTTCCGCCTTGCATATGATACAAGTCATGTACGAAAATCCGCTCGTGTCCCGGTTTTCAGAGGCGACCACAACTCTGTTCGGAGGTGCGGCATGGAAGAGATCCTTTTTATCGGCGGCGACAAGCGTATTCTGTACGCTGCGGAGCTTATTTCGCAAAGCACGCAGGTGCATTCCCTAGGGCTGGACGGCAGCTTTCCGCCGCCGCAGGGGAAGTACCCGGCGATAGTCCTGCCGCTGCCCTTCTCCCGGAGCGGAGTTACGGTGAATGCGCCGCTCTCCGACGTGCCGGTGCCGCTGGACGTCATCGCGGAATACGCGCAGCCGGGGGCGATCGTGCTCTCCGGAGGGACTTCCCCGGCGCTGGAGGAATTGTGCTCCGCCAACCGGCTGGAGCTGGTGGACTACTACGCCGGCGAGGAGCTCACGCTGAAAAACGCGCTGCTGACCGCCGAGGGGGCGCTCTCCCTGCTTATCTCCGGAAGCGAAAGGGCGCTGTGCGACAGCGCGGCGGTTATAACGGGATACGGCAGGATAGCGCGGTATCTGGCGCGAATGCTCGTATCGTCCCACGCCCAGGTAACTGTGACCGCCCGGGACCCGGTGCAGAGGCAGGCGGCAGTTCTGGACGGCTGCTGCGCGCTCCCGGCGGAGCTTGCCGGACTTGCGGCAGGCAGCGCGGATCTCATCATCAACACGGTCCCGGCGCAGCTGCTGACCGAGGGGGATTTCGCGAAAATGCGCCCCGGGGCGGTATTCCTGGAGCTTGCCACCCGGAACTCTCCCCCCGAAAGGGAATGGGCGCAGTCCGCCGGGGTGGGCTACATCAGCGGCGCCGGGCTGCCGGGGAAATATTCCCCCCGCACCGCCGGGGAAGCCATCGCGAACGCGGTGACGGCGGCGCTGCGGCACCGGGAGTGACTCCCGGAACTGACACGAAAGGAGGCTCCGCCTGAAACACGGCGGAATTCATATATGACTGACATAACAAAGCTGTCCGGACTGCGGATAGGGGCGGCGGTGTGCGGCTCGTTCTGCACGTTCTCCCGGGTATTCCGGGTGCTGTCGGAACTCACCGCCGCCGGCTGCGACGTGACGCCGATAATGTCCGAGTGCGCCTACAGCACGGACACGCGCTTCGGCAGGGCGCAGGAGCACGCCGCCCGGCTCTTCGACATCACCGGAAAGACGGTGCTGCACGACATCACCTCCACCGAGCCGATAGGCCCGAAAAAGATGTTCGACGTGCTCTTGGTCGCGCCCTGCACCGGGAACACCCTGGCGAAACTCGCGGCAGGGATAGTGGACACCTCCGTCTGCATGGCGGTGAAGAGCCACCTGCGCAGCCAGCGCCCGGTGGTGATCGCGGTGTCCACGAACGACGCGCTCGCCGGCGCTTCCAAGAATATCGGGATACTGCGGAACTACAAGCACTTCTACTTCGTCCCGGTATTCCAGGACGATCCCGTCAACAAGCCGTTCTCGATGATCTCGGACTTCAGCCGAATCCCCCAGACGATAGAGGCGGCGCTGGACGGGGTCCAGATACAGCCTATGCTGACCACCGCTCCGGGCGGTTAAAACAGAATAAGGTCAGTGGTTCACACTGCCATCAGCCTGTCGAAAAACTTATTAAATCTTGCGTAGCATACTGAAGTTTTCGATCCAGCCTTTTTCAAAAGGCTGGTGGGGTGTGGGGCAAAGCCCCGCCACTCAGCACGGTAGTGCGGCTTAACGCACACAAGCGCTAAAGGGGTGTGGGGGAAAACAAGAGTTTTCCCCCACTGTTTCTTTCAAATTTCCTGCCGTATCTACTTTTCGGCAGTCCGTAATGGCAATGGTTTACACTGCCCTTTCTTGTTATTTCCCCGGATAGGTGAAATCCGTGAATCTCCACTTACCCTGCTGATCTCTCCGCGCGGTGCAGGTGAAATCCTGCCGGGTGGTGCTGCCTGCCTCGTATTCATACAGCGCCGTACAGGAATACACCGCCGTATCCTCCGTCAGCTCCGCCAGGGAGTAATCCAGCGCCGGAGCCGCCGCGCCGCCGTAGTGCTCCAGGCAGTACAGCCGCCCGTCCTCTGCGGCGAAAACGCGGTCGGAGCCTTTCAGCAGCTCCCCGAGGATATCCCCGGCGAAGTACCGCTCCAGTGCGGAGTGCAGCTTCTCCTCCGTGTCCAGCCGCTCGTCCGACACCGGGTAGAAATTCCCGGCGGCGGAAGTCACCGGCTCCGCGGTGCTGTCGAAGTCCAGCTCGCCGTAAACCGCGGCGCAGAGCGCGTTCGCCTGCCGGAATACCTCCTCCGGGGACTGGCTCTCCGGGTCGAATCCCGGGAATTCCCCCTGCTCCGGGAGCAGCCTGTAGCTGCCGTCCTCCGGGTGGTAGCGGTACGCCGTGGCGCCGTCCGGGGAAATATAGATATCACAGATGGATTCCAGCCTGCCGTCCTCCTCGTCCAGGCAGGTCACGCCGAAGTACTCCGCGCCGTTTATCGTGACGGATTCCTTCTTGTCCCGGAATATGTACACCTTTCCGCTGTCCGGCAGCCCGAGGAATTCCGCGCTGAGCCCCTCCGCCAGCCTTACCGGGTCAACGGCGGCGGATTCCACCGTGGGAGCCGCGGACGCCTGCGGTTCCGCCGTGGGCGCGGAGTATTCCTCCGCCGTTGCCTCCGCAGAATATTCCACGCTGTCTGCGGAGTACTCCGCGGAAGCGCCGGAATACGACTGCTGGGTGTTTCCGCTGAACTCGTCCGCCGCACAGCCGGAAGTCAATACAGCCGCTATAATCACAGCCGCCACGGCCGCAAATCTTCTCATACCTATCCCCCCGGACACACAAAATGCGGCAATGCAAACTGCATCACCGCACTGTTTTGCAAGAATAATGCCAATAAAACCTGTGCTCATTGAAACAGAGCACTTATAATACTTTTTGTCACGGGTTAAGGGTGACTGCGTCGACCCTGCCGGGACAAAAACACTTCTATCCCAGCAAGTGTACGGGTTGACGGCATAGCCGTCAAGACGTGCATGCAGCTGGGATGTATCGGCGGAAAAGCCCCGACGGGGATTTTCCGACGGTTTGCTTAAAGCTTTTCGTTGGTTTCGGGAGCCTTGACTTCCTCGACCATCTCGGGCTTCTTTATCTCGGGGGCAGGAGCGTCCTCCGGCTCCTCAGCGGCGTCAGCGATGTCCTCGTCCTCGTCGAAGTCGAAATCCTCGCCGTCGTCGTCCCACTCCTCGTCCCAGTCGTCGTAGTAGTCCTCGTCGTTTTCCTTCTCAAGCTTCTTCTTTGTAATAATGGTTGCAGCCGCAATGCCGCCGGCAATGGCGAGCAGTCCGGCAATGGCAATACCTAAACCTTTCATGATAATTCCTCCGTGATTCAGAAATATGACCGTTCCAAAGAACGAACTTATTGTTTGTCCTGTACTGAATAGTATATACCCATTTCCGGTTTTTTTCAAGTGTCGGGGGGAAATTTAGTCACTATCGCCAAAAAAATCACATGTTTCCCGTCATATTCATCAAAACGGAAATCGCGGCTATCGGCGCGGTTTCGCACCGCAGGATACGCTTTCCGAGGGACACGCAGCTGAATCCGGCGGCGACAAGGCGCTCCGCTTCCGCAGGCTCGAATCCGCCCTCGCTGCCTATCACGATGTCGATGTTCCGGGTGAATTCCGGCACGGCTTCGCGCAGGGGTATCTCCGCGCATTCATAAAAGAGTATCCCCGTGCCGTCCTGGGCGCGCATTCCCGGGATATCCGCGAACTGCACCGTGTCCCCGACCCGTGGGATAACTCCCCTGCCGCACTGCTTCGCCGCCTCGTAGGCTATGCGCTGCCAGCGCTCGGTCTTTTTCGCGAGCTGCTTCCCGTCCGGACGGGACACGCACCGCTTCGAAATGAACGGGATTATCTCACAGGCGCCGCACTCCACCGCCTTCTGCACGATGAAATCCATCTTGTCGCCCTTGGGCATCGCCTGGAACAGCCGCAGCCTTACCGCAGGCTCCGCCTCGTTGGGGGAGCTTTCGATGATGTTGAACACGCAATCCCCGGCGGCGGATTCCAGCTCCCCGAGGTAGTCGGTGCCCTTCCCGTCGCATATTACCGCGATATCCCCCGGGCGCATGCGCAGCACCTGCGCCACATGCCGGGAATCCTCGGCGTTCAGCACGGCGGAGGTATCCGAAATGTTCTCCGTGAAGAACCGCGGATAGCGCCACCGCTCCATTTTTTCTTCTGACATATTATAACTCCTGTACGGGACGCTCAGCGGCGCCCGTTATACTACCCGGACGCGCCTGACAAGTTCACATCTGAACTTTTATTCAGCGCTCCCCTTAAACAGCGCGTCCGTGAGCCCTGCGTAATCCTCCAGGGTGAGTTCCTCGGCGCGCGCCGTGGGCTTTATTCCGCAGGACTGCATGATCTCCGCCAGCTGCGGCTTCGCGATGTGGAGCTCCGCGGAAAGCGGATTCGCAATCTGCTTCCGGCGCTGCGAGAACGCCGCCCGGATAATGCGGAACATCAGCCGCTCCCACCCGGGAGCCCTGCCGCATTCCGGCTTTACGTCCAGGCGTATCACCGCGCTGTCCACGTTCGGGGAGGGCATGAAGCTCCCCCTGCCCACCTTGAACAGCAGCTTCGGCTCGCTGTAGTAGGACACCGCGCAGGATATCGCGCCGCAGTCCCGGGTGCCGGGCTTCGCGCAGATACGGTCGGCGGCCTCCTTCTGAACCATGACGGTCATGGCGGACACCGGAAGCCTGCTCTCCAGCACCCTCATTATCACCGGGGAGGTGATGTAGTAGGGCAGGTTCGCGCAGACCACGACCTCCATTCCCGGAGCCTTCTCCGCGAGGAGCGCCGCGAGGTCCGTTTCCATGACGTCCGCGAAAACTATCTCCACGTTGTCGAATTCCGCGAGGGTCTCCTCCAGGATAGGCTTCAGGGTGGTGTCTATCTCCACCGCGATGACCTTTTCGCAGCGCGTCGCCAGCTCCTTGGTGAGAACTCCCACGCCGGTGCCTATCTCCAGGGCGCACACCCCGGGCTTCGCGCCGCCCATCTCGGCTATCTTCGGGCACACCGCCGGGTTTATCAGGAAGTTCTGCCCCAGGGACTTCGTGAAGGAGAATCCGTGCCGCTCGAACAGCTGCCTTATAACGTTGATATTCGTCAGCTCCATCAGTAACCCTCGCTGCCGGTAAGGCTCTCGTCGTTGTCCACCCAGTCGCTGACCGTCATGACCTTGTACTGCGTGCAGTCCACCCGGATATACACCTTCTCGATACCGGCGTTGATTATCTGCCGCTTGCACATGGAGCACGGCTCCACGTCGCCGTAAAGCTCCCCGGTCTTTGCGTCAAGGCATGCGAGGTAAAGCTCCGAGCCGATCATGTCGTGCCGGGAGGCGCTGATGATACAGTTCGCCTCGGCGTGCACCGACCGGCACAGCTCATAGCGCTGCCCCTTGGGCACGTTCAGCTTTTCGCGCATGCACTCCCCTATGTCGGAGCAGTTCTTCCTGCCCCGGGGCGCGCCGTTGTATCCGGTGGCGATTATCTCGTCGTTCTTCACCAGTATCGCGCCGAAATTCCGCCGCAGGCAGGTGCCGCGCTCCGCCACCGTCTGGGAAATATCCAGGTAGTAGTTTATCTTGTCACGCCGTTCCATAGAAGCCGCCTTTCTGTCGTGTGAGCCGGATTATCTGTGCTTTCTGGACTGCTTCGCGATGAATGCCGCATTCTGACGGGGCTTCGGGACTATCGGAGCGTCGCCGGGGCGCTGTATCTTCTCCCTGGGCATTGCGTTCTTTCCGTCGAACGCGTCGAGGTATGCCCGGGCGATGGCGCGCTGCTTTGCGAGGGTGTTCGTCTTTTCGGTGTATTCTATGACCTTCTCGAACTCCTCCCTGGACTGGTTGAGGATGCCCATGTTGGCGTAAAGCTCCGCCAGCACGCAGCGGTACTGAGTGCCCTCATCAGTGTCGCCGCCTGCCGCCTCGATGGCGAGATTCAGCTTCTCCACCGCCCTCTCGTAATTGCCGAGGTCGATATATTTCAGCGCTGCTTCAAAATTGATATTCATGTCGTTTTCACCTTTCAATAAAGTTGGGTTGATATATACGTTTATATTCTATCATAAACTCTGCGTTTTGTCAAAACCTTTTTTATTCTGAGCCGAAAATACCCCCGGGCGCAGAAGAATACAATTTTTACCGCCGGAGTGCGACAGTCTTTTCTTCCATATTGTGGTATAGTATAACGGTAAGCGCCGGGCAGACCGCTTCATATCCTCCGTGGCGACATGGAATTGTGACGGAAAATCCGGCAGGAACGGGGAAAATGAAAGGAAGATAAATATGTCAGAAAAGACCGCCGTCCTGGAACGCAGGGCGGTATTTACCGGAAGAGCCGGAAGCCCGGACATCGGCAAAGCAGCGGTGTGGGCATTATGCGGACTGCTGATGGAGCTTGGCTCCGGCGGAGGCGCGCCCGGCTCCTCCGCACTTGCGGCAGGGCTTCGCGGAGGGAGCGTGTGGGTCTACGCCGGGGGAGCCGCCGGGGCGCTCCTGCGCGGATTCCCCGGGGGATTCACGGGGCTGGGCGGACTGGTGATAGCCTTCGCCGGGAGATTCATTCCCCGGACGCGGAGCGTTAAGGTAAACAGCTTGATGCAGGGACTTGTCGCGGCGACCGCGGCGTTCTTCCCGGCGTGCGCGGATTACGTCAGCCCGTCGGCGCTCCTCAGCGGTATTATTTCCGGACTGACCGCCGGAATATTCGCGGCATGCGTAATGCTGCTGCACGAACAGGTGACCGTGCGCGGATTCGACCCGGCGGAGAACTACGACTGCGCCCTCGCCGCGCTGACCGCCGGGCTTGTATTCATGACCCTCGGCAGGCTGGACTACCCTCCCTGCAACACAGGCAGGCTGCTGGCGGCGTACTATCTGATGAGGTGCACGCAGCAGCGCGGCGCGGCGCAGGGAGCCGTCACCGCTGCGGCGGCGGTATTCGGGCTGTGCGCTTCCGGGTGCGCCGGGGCGGTGGAATCCGGGGCGGTGTGCCTTGCCGCGGTCGTAAGCTCCGGGCTGTGCCGCTTCGGGAGGATCACCCGGGCGGTCGGGGCGCTGTTCACGGGCTGCGCGCTGACCCTCGCCGCCGGAGCTGACGGCGACAGCTGGCGCGTATTCGCGGAGCTTGCGGCGGCAGGCGCTGCCTATATTATAGTCCCCCAGCGGAAATCCGCGGCGGAGCGTGGAATCACCGAGGACGCCGCCGCGCTGATGATGAGAGAGCGCCTGAATTTCGCCGCCGGGGCGCTGACCGGGGTGAACTCCGGGCTGGAGGCTGCGGCGGACACCCTGGAGCGCCGCTACTGCGAGAGCCTGCCCCAGGTGGCGGACAAGGCGGCGGACCGCGCCTGCCGGGGCTGCCCGAACAATATGGTGTGCTGGGGGCAGAAATACGAACTGTTCCATCGGGAATTTGACCGGCTGGTGAAAGTACTGCGCTCCGGCGGCGAGCTGTCGGTGCAGTCCCTGTCGCCGATGGCGGCGGCGGAATGCATAGACCGGGACGGGGTCATCAGGGCAGTCCGCAAAGCCTACGGGCAGTATCTTTCCGCGTCCGGGGAGCAGCAGCGGATACGGGAGCTGCGCCGGGTGTATTCCGGGCAGCTGACCTCCCTCAGCGGAATACTCGCGGACATGGGCGCTGCCGCCGGGAGGATACGCACCGGAAGCCGGACTGCGGAGCGCCGCGCGGAGAAAGTCCTCCGGGACTGCGGGCTCTCCCACCCGGCGGCGTTCGTGACCCTCACGAAGAGCGGCAGAATGCGGCTGGAGGCATACGGCACCGGAGAGCTATCCACCGAGAGGGAATACCTCGGTGAGCTGCTGATAAGGGCGCTGGGGCGCGAACTGGACCTCCCGGAGGTGAGCAGCAGCGGCGGCAGAGTGCGCGTGACGGCTTCCCAGAGGGCGGCGATGTCGGCGGAAGTCGGCGCATTCCAGCTGTGCCGCGGAAAGAACCGGGTATGCGGCGACTGCTATGACAGCTTCACCGACCCGACCGGGGCGCTTTACATCGTGCTTTCGGACGGAATGGGCACCGGCAGCCGGGCGAGGATAGATTCCGCACTGGCGTGCAGCATGGCTTCCCGGCTCATCAAGGGCGGTATTTCCCTGCCGGCGGCGCTGGAGATGGTGAATACGTCGCTGATGGTGAAATCCTCGGACGAGAGCTTCGCCACGCTGGACATCTGCCGGCTGGACCTGAACTCCGGGGAGTGCGTGATCTACAAGGCAGGGGCTGCGGCAAGCTACATCAGGAGCGCCGACCGCCTGCTCCGGGCGAGCGTTTCCTCGGCGCCTGCCGGGACAGGGGGCAGGGTCACAGTCCCGGCGCAGAAATTCCGCGTCGCCCCCGGCGACATGGTGGTCATGGCGACCGACGGCGCAGTCCTGGACGAGGACTGGCTCTCCAGGGAGCTTTCCCGGGGAGATATCCGCACGCCGCAGGAACTCGCGGAATTCCTGGCGCGCTCCGCCCGTTCCGCTGACTCCGGCCGCGAGGACGACATAAGCGTCATAACCGTAGCCGTGGGGAAATAAGAATCGGGAGCGACCTTGCCGGTCGGGAAATATCTGACGCATTCGCACGAGTTTTCAGCGGCGGTCAGATGTTTCCCTGTCAGCAGGGTCGATCATCTTTACGCCCCTCTTTACTCCTTTAATACGCAAAAAACACACCGAGTTTACAGAAAGTTGAAAAGTGATGTGCATAGTGCATAAATCGCCTAGGCTAAAAATGGCTAAAAACATGAAACTTTCACAAAACTATTGAAAAAAAATAGCCGATGTGGTACAATAATCACAAAGGGGCATAAGGCCGGAAGCGGCTTTTTGTTGATTTTTATGCCCGGAAGGGCTGGATATGTGACCATAGCATAACGACAGGAGGTCTTGCAGTATGGCTATCATCGTTCCGGAAAACTACAGTGTTCCGCTGCACCTGTTCCACCAGGGCGAAAATTCCCATGCGTATGAATTCTTCGGCTCGCACAGAGATGTGCAGGACGGGAAGCCCGGCGCCGTGTTCAGAGTGTGGGCGCCGAACGCCCGGAGCGTCAGCGTCGTCGGGGATTTCGACCACTGGGACAGAGGCTGCCACCCCATGAACAAGATAAGCGACGGCGGTATCTGGGAACTGTTCGTCCCCGGGATAAAGCAGTACGACAACTATAAATACAGCGTGGAAAGCCAGGACGGGCTGATAAAACTCAAGGCGGACCCATACGGGTACCACATGGAACTCCGCCCGAACACCGCGTCCAAGTTCTACGACCTGGAAGGATTCAAGTGGACCGACCAGAAGTACCTCGATGAACTCCACGCAAAGAATATCTACGACAGCGCCGCTAATATCTACGAGGTCAACGCCGGCTCCTGGAAAAAGGACGGCGAGAACTTCCTCAGCTATAAGCAGCTCGCAAAGGAGCTTATCCCCTACGTCAGGAAAATGGGCTACACCCACATCGAACTCATGCCCATCGGCGAATATCCGTACGATGGAAGCTGGGGATATCAGCAGATAGGCTACTTCGCGCCCACCTCCAGGTTCGGCACCCCCCACGACTTCATGGAGTTCGTGGATCAGTGCCATGCCGCCGGAATAGGCGTCATCATGGACTGGGTGCCTGCCCACTTCCCAAAGGACGCCGCAGGTCTGTACGAATTCGACGGCACCAGCTGCTATGAGTACTCCGACCCGCTCAAGCGCGAGCACAAGAACTGGGGCACCCACATCTTCGACTGGGGCAAGCCCGAAGTCCAGAGCTTCCTCGTTTCCAACGCCAACTACTGGATAGAGAAATACCACATCGACGGTCTGCGCGTGGACGCCGTGGCTTCCATGCTGTACCTGGACTACGACCGTCAGAACGGCGAGTGGCGCCCGAATGCCTACGGAGGTCACGAGAACCTCGAGGCGGTGGCATTCCTCCAGAAGCTGAACGCCGCGCTGTTCCGCGAGCACCAGAACATCATGATGATCGCGGAGGAATCCACCGCGTGGCCCATGGTGACAAAGCCTGCGGATATCGGCGGTCTGGGATTCAACTTCAAGTGGAACATGGGCTGGATGAACGACATGCTCCGCTATATGTCCATGGATCCGCTGTCACGGCCATACAACCACAACCTCGTGACATTCTCGTTCTACTATGCGTTCTCCGAGAACTACATACTCCCCATCTCGCACGACGAGGTGGTTTACGGAAAGTGCTCCATGCTCGACAAGATGGGCGGTCCGAGGGATTTCCGCTTCAACTCCATGCGGACGTTCCTGGGATACATGACCGCGCACCCCGGCAAGAAGCTCATGTTCATGGGGCAGGAATTCGCCCAGTACAAGGAGTGGAACTTCCAGACCCAGCTCGACTGGGAGGTGCTGGAGTTCGAGCCGCACAGGAAGCTCCACGAATATGTCAGGGACCTCAACAGATTCTACGCCGACAATCCGCCGCTGTGGGAGTGCGACACCAGCTGGGAGGGATTCCACTGGATATCCAGCGAGGACAACGCGAACTCCGTCATTGCCTTCCGCCGTATTGCGCGGAACAAGGACGAGCTGATATGCGTGTGCAACTTCCAGCCGGTAAGGCATGAGATATACGAGATAGGCGTCCCCTACTACGCGGACTACGAGGAGGTATTCAACTCCGACGACGAGAAGTACGGCGGAACCGGCGTCACCAACGGCACCGTCACCGCCCGGGAGGAGCCTATGCACGGCGAGCAGTTCCGCATTACGCTGGATCTTCCGCCGATGTCCGCGATGTTCTTCAAAATAAAGAACAAGCGCACGCCCCCGAGTCAGCTTCCGGAATCCGCACAGGCGGAAGTCCCTGCCGAAGCGGCGGTCCCCGTGACGCTCCCCCTGCTGAACGAGGAAAGACCCGTCGTTGACGCCCCGGAGGAGAGATCCGCCCCGGAGAAGCCGGCGGAGATCACCCGGAACGCCATAGGGAAGCAGAAAGCGGCTCCGTCAAAGCCCGGGGCAGAAACAGCCAGAACCGCCGAGGACGGCGATCATCATACGAAAATCACGGCTCACAAAGTCGGGACAGGAGGAAATATATGAATCACATTAAAAAAGAGTGCGTAGCAATGCTCCTTGCCGGTGGTCAGGGAAGCAGACTGTATGCACTGACCCAGGAGATGGCGAAGCCGGCAGTCCCCTACGGAGGAAAGTACAGGATAATCGACTTCCCGCTCTCCAACTGCGTAAATTCCGGAATCGACACAGTAGGCGTGCTGACGCAGTATCAGCCGCTGGTGCTGAATGAATACATAGGCAACGGTCAGCCCTGGGGCCTCGACCGCGCCCACGGCGGCGTGCATGTACTGCCGCCCTATGAAACTGCGGCAGGCAAGGCGTGGTACTCCGGCACAGCAAACGCGATCTACCAGAACATAGGCTTCATCGACCGCTACGACCCGGAATATGTCGTTATCCTGTCCGGCGACCACATCTACAAGATGGACTACTCCAAGATGGTGGACTTCCACAAGGAGCACCAGGCTGACGCGACCATCGCCGTTCTGGAGGTTCCGTGGGAGGAGGCTCCGCGCTTCGGTATCATGAGCGCAAATCCCGACGGCACCATCTACGAGTTCGCAGAGAAGCCCAAGGAGCCGAAATCCAACCTGGCTTCCATGGGTATCTATGTGTTCACATGGTCAAAGCTGCGCAAGTACCTCATCGAGAACGAGAACGACGAGGGCGCGACCAAGGACTTCGGCAAGAACATAATCCCCTCCATGCTGGACAACAAGGAGAAGATGGTTGCATACCACTTCGACGGCTACTGGAAGGACGTAGGAACCATCGATTCCCTCTGGGAAGCAAACATGGACGTGCTCGATCCCAAGGTTCCCCTTGACCTGCTTGACGACAGCTGGAAGATCTACTCCAGGAACCCCGTAATGCCGCCGCACTACGCAGGCCCCAACAGCCAGATCCAGAACTCCATGGTGGCAGAGGGCTGTGAAATATACGGTCTGGTGGACTTCGCCGTGCTGTTCGCAGGCGTTGTCATCGAGGAGGGCGCTATCGTCCGCGACAGTATCATCATGCCCAACACCGTTATCAAGAAGGGCGCTGTCATCGAATACTCCATCGTCGGCGAGAACTGCGTTATCGGCGAGGGCGCGCATATCGGCGAACGTCCTGAGCTTATCGAGGACAAGTCCCAGTGGGGCGTCGCTGTTGTGGGTCACAACGTGAATGTTTCCGACAAGGCAATCGCACCGCCCAAGGCTATGATCTCCAAGGACATATGATAAGAAAGGAAGAGTTTTAGATATGGCAAGTATGGGCAATGTTTTAGGACTTATTTTTGCTAATATGCACGAGGAGAACCTGCCGGAGCTGACAAAGTCACGAGCAATGGCGAGCGTTCCCTTCGGTGCCAGATACCGCCTGGTGGATTTCCCCCTCTCCAGCATGGTGAACTCCGGGATCACACAGGTGGGCATAATCACCCAGGCTAAGTATTACTCCCTGATGGATCACCTCGGAATGGGCAGCGAGTGGGATCTCGCTAGAAAGACCGGCGGTCTGCATATCCTGCCGCCCTACGGCAGAAGCGACAACGGCGTCTACAGAGGACGCCTGGAGGCTCTCGCAGGCGCGGCGGAGTTCATTCACGAATCCGGCGCGGAATACGTTATCATGTCCGACAGCAACGTTGTGGCGAACATCGACTTCAGACCGATCATTGAGTTCCACGAGAAGAAGGGCGCGGATATCACCTGCGTTTACGGCACCGGAGTTTACGACGCAGAGCGCACCTCCAGGTTCACCGTGCTCGGCGTTGACGAGAACGACGCGGTTTACGACGTGCTCTCCAGACCCTCCATCAGCGGAGAGGTCAAGCCGGCGCTGAACATCTACGTCACCAGGCGCGATTTCCTTGAGAACATAATCCGCGAATCCGAGTGCCGCAGCCTGTACAGCTTCGAAACGGATATCCTCCAGCACAAGCTGCACGACTTCAAGGTGTTCGGATACAAGTACGACGGATATTTCGAGATCATCGACAGCATGAAGACATTCTACAAGGCAAACAACGACATGATGAACCGCGATGTGTGCCACAAGGTGTTCTCCATGTCCAAGCCCATCTACACGAAGGTAAGGGACGTTGCCCCGGCTAAGTACGGCATTGACGCCAACGTGAAAGGCTCTCTCATCGCAGACGGCTGCATAATCGACGGTATCGTCGAGAATTCCGTGCTGTTCCGCGGAGTAAAGGTCGGCAAGGGCGCTGTCGTAAAGAACAGCATCGTTATGCAGGGCACCATCATCGAGGAGAAGGCGGCTCTCATCAACGGTATCACCGACAAGGACGTTACCCTCACCAAGAACCGCACCATTACCGGTTCCACTGAATACCCCGTGTTCATCACAAAGGGAGCGACAGTTTAATTCGGAATGCTTAATCCGGAATTATGGTATCGGCTTAGCCGATGATATCAAAAATCAATTAAAGGGGCCGGAGGATTCCAGCCCCTTTTCGTTTTTTCGCACTTTTCTCGTGTCCGTGAATCAAACTTCCGGGGATTCCCCGATACTGTGAAAAAAGTAGCATTCTATTGTGATAATCGACAAAAAGTGGGCTGAAAATTCCGACAAACTATTCAAATTTGATAAAAACCACTTTACAAACGCTGCCAACAGTGCTATAATATAATCACAGAAACGGATCAGTAACCACTCATGGGGAATGATTCGGGGAAAGGAAAGATGAATTATGAAACTGAAGAATATGATCTCCGATGGCGAAAAGGTTCAGGTATTTGAGGCTGACGGCAAGGCTGTCAAGGTTTTCAAGGACCCGAACGAACCCAAAAGCGTGGTACTGTACGAGGCTCTCACCCATTCAAGAGTTGAGGAGACAGGCTGCAAGCTCGTTCCTCCCCTCGAAGAGGTTTCCAAGATCGATGGCAAGTGGGCGATCACATATAAGTACATAACCGGCGACACAATGGCAGACCTGATGAAGAAGGAGCCCAAGAAGGCTGACGAATACCTCGAGCAGATGGTAGATCTCCAGATCGAGATCAACTCCCAGCGCTCCCCCAAGATCAGCCGCCTGAAGGATTACCTCAAGCGCTCCATTGAAGGACTGGACATGATCGACGACGTAAAGAAGTACGAGCTTCTCACCCGTCTGGAGTCCATGCCGAAGCATGTTAAACTCTGCCACGGTGAGTTCACTCCCGAGAACATCATCATCAACGACGAGGGCGTTTTCGTTGTAGACTGGCTCAAGGCAAAGCAGGGCAACGCTTCCGCTGATGTTGCCAAAACATATCTGTGGTTCTGCCTGAATCACCACACAGAGTACGCTGAGAAGTACCTCAAGCTGTACTGCAAAAAGACAGGCACCGCTATCAAGTACGTTCAGGACTGGCTGCCCATTGTGGCTGCCGCTCAGCTGAAGTTCAAGCGCCCCGAGGAGCGCGAGCTTCTGCTCACCTGGATCGATATTGCGGACTACGACTGATCACAACTCAATAGTTTTCTCCTTACTTTAAATTGATTTATCGGGCATGACTCGACCTCCCCTGGCGGATTGACAGGGGAGGTTCTTTTTGTCCGCGGATACTCACGCGATCCCGGCAAGCAGCAGGAATCCCCGGGTGAATGCTGCCGCCGCCGCAATACTCAGAGGAGTACCCAGCAGGGTGGTGATATAGGCGTTCCGGTCGAACACCCTCCCGGAGCGCGTCAGGAATAATCTCACGGGCTTCCCCGGGCGGTAGAGCCGGTCCCGGAGGATAAATTCCGCCGGGAACACGTTGCGGTGCGCCTCCGCCCCGATCGTGTATTCCGCGCAGTCGAAGCGCCCTCCCTCGGAGAAGCCCGTGAACTCCCCCATGCGCCGCTGAGAGCGCAGCAGCATTCCCACGCATACCAGAAAGAATACCGCCGTGAACGCCGCCGCCAGCGCCACCAGCGCGATCCCTCCCAGCAGCAGATACCACAGGTCCACCCCGGCAAGCAGCAGTATCAGCGCCACCAGAACTATTCCCACTATGACCTCCACGGAAATCCCCCCCTTTCCTCCAGTATACCACGCCGGAGGTTTTTTGTAAAGCGTGCAACCTTTTCGCCCACGGCGCTGTTTTTATTTATAGAAGGGCGCTGAGTCTTTCTGATACGTTTCTCCTATTTTTCGCCGCACCTCGCCGGTGCGGCACTTTTTTTGCGGCACGCCCTTGATTTTTTCGGAGATCCGTGGTATAATAAAATGTAACACTGATTACAGTGTGGGACTTCATTATATGACCGCGGGGCTGGAAACAGCCATGAGGAAAGTCCGAGCACCACAGAGCAGGGTAACTGATAACATCAGCCGAGGGCGACCTCAGGGCAAGTGCAACAGAGATATACCGCAGCGCAAGCTGTAAGGGTGGAAAGGCGAGGTAAGAGCTCACCGGGGTGCAGGCGACTGCACTGCCATGTAAACCCTACCCGGTGCAACACCGATTGGTGCGGAGGTTCACGCGTCTGCTCGGCGCGCTTCGTTGAAAGGTGGCTTGAGCGTAATGGCAACATTGCGCCTAGATAGATGGTCATACACGACAGAACTCGGCTTACCGATGGAGTCCCAGAAGCGAAATCTCGCGGAGAGATCCGCTGAATACATGATCCCGGAAATAGTTTCCGGGATTTGCAGTATTATGCGCCGGCACTTGTTTATCCCATAAGAAGAAACGCCAGGAAAGGAATGCACATGGATATCCCATCTTACCACCTCAATTTCGTCGAGGAAGAATACGACGAAAACGGAATGCTCACGAAATTCCGGATAAAGTACCCCGAGAACTTCAACTACGCCTACGACATCATCGACAAGTACGGAGAGATGGAGCCTGACCGCCGCGCCCTGATGTATGTTGACCTCCAGGGCAACGAGAAGCTGCTCACCTACGGAGACCTGTCCAGGCTCTCCACCAGGGCGGCGAACATGTTCCGCGGCTGGGGTATCAAGAAGGGCGACAAGGTAATGCTCGTGCTCAAGCGCAACTACCAGTACTGGTACGCTATCCTCGGACTGATGAAGCTGGGGGCGATCGCTATTCCGGCGACACACATGCTCACCACCAAAGACTTCCAGTACCGCTTCCAGGCGGCGGACGTGTCCGCAGTTATTGCGACCGCGCACGCTGAGGTGGCGCACTACATCGACGAGGCGGACGAGCTGCTGGGCGACCGTCACCTGCGCGTGAAGGCGATCGTGAACGGAACTCACGAGGGCTGGCACGATTTCGACAGCGAAATCATGCAGTACCCCGACACCATGGAGCGAATCCCCACCCTCGCGGACGAACTCCACCTGCTGTACTTCACCTCCGGCACCACCGGCTACCCGAAGATGGTCGTGCACGACCACGCCTACGGGCTGGCGCATATCCAGACCGCAAAGCACTGGCAGAACGTGGACCCCGACGGGATACACCTCACCATCAGCGACACCGGCTGGGCTAAAGCGGCGTGGGGCAAGCTGTACGGTCAGATGGCAATGGGCACCTGCGTTTTCGTGTATGACTTCGACAAGTTCATTCCCGAGAACATGCTGAAGATAATGGAGAAGTACAGGATAACCACATTCTGCGCTCCCCCGACAATGTTCCGGTTCTTCATCAAGGAGGGCGTCGGCAAATACGACCTGTCCAGCCTGAAGTACTGCACCATCGCAGGCGAGGCGCTGAACCCCGAGGTGTTCAACAAGTGGTATGAATACACCGGCATAAAGCTGATGGAGGGATTCGGTCAGACGGAATCCACCGCGATCCTCGCGAACATCACCGGCATGGTCCCCAAGCCCGGAAGCATGGGCAAGCCCTCTCCCCTTTACGACGTGGATCTGGTGGACTCCGACGGGAACTCCGTTCCGGTGGGCGAGGTCGGCGAGATCGTCGTGCGCGGCGAGTACTGCCACACGCCGGGACTGTTCCGCGGCTACTACAACAGCAAGGAGCTGACGGACGAGGCGTGGCACGACGGAATGTACCACACCGGCGACACCGCCTACCGCGACGAGGACGGCTACTACTGGTACGTCAGCCGCAACGACGACGTCATCAAGTCCAGCGGCTACCGCGTAGGTCCGTTCGAGGTCGAGAGCGTCCTCATGATGCACCCTGCCGTGCTGGAGTGCGCCGTCACCGGAGTCCCCGACCCGATCCGCGGAATGATCGTCAAGGCGACCATAGTCCTGACCAAGACCTTCACCCCCAGCGACGAGCTCGCCGAGGAACTCAAGGAATTCGTCAAGCACAATACCGCGCCCTACAAGTACCCCCGAATGATAGAGTTCGTCAAGGAGCTTCCCAAGACAATCAGCGGAAAGATCATGCGCGCTGAGATCCGCCGCAACGACTTAAAAAAGTACTCGCATAAGTAAGTCGGTAACGCGCCGCGAAGCCGCGGCTGGCGTTCGGGGATAGGAACCTTTTTTATAAAGGCTGTCACCCGAACAATAGCGTGGCTTGAATAAATATTAATGGGCGGATCAGATATCCGCCCATTTTTTGTGCTCTGTTGTATAATCATAGGGAAATCACTTTTCCCTCCCCTGCATATAAAAAAGGCGGATATAAAATCCGCCTTTTTGTTACGCTATTGTTCGGGTGACAGCCTTTAAACTTTAAGGTGCATTTCCCCAAATGCCTGCCGCGGCTTCGCGGCCGCCGCCGGGCGTGCCCGGCTTATTCAGCGTCGCCGAGGTCAGCGTTGTCTTCCATCAGAGCCTTGATGGAGAGGGAAACTCTGTTCTTCTCGGTGTCGATGTCGATGATCTTAGCCTCAACTTCCTGGCCAACGGTCAGAACGTTGTTGATGTTGGTAACTCTCTCAGTGGAGATCTGGGAGATGTGGATAAGGCCGTCAACACCAGGAATGATCTGTGCAAATGCACCGAACTCTGTGATGCTTACGATAGTAGCCTTGATAACGTCGCCGATCTGGTACTCCTCAACGAACTTGGTCCAGGGGTTCTCATCGGGATCCTTAGCGGAGAGGGAAACTCTCTTCTTCTCGGGATCGAAGGACTTAACGATAACGGTGATCTTGTCGCCTTCCTTAACGATATCCTTGGGGTGGCCGACTCTGTTCCAGGTCAGCTCGCTGGTTCTAACCAGACCGTCAACCGGACCGATGTCAACGAATACGCCGTAGTCCTCGATGGAGCGAACCTCGCCCTCGAACTTCTGGCCAACCTGAATGGTCTCCCAGAACTTAGCTCTCTCAGCATCGCGAACCTCTCTTGTAGCCTGGCGGATAGAGCCGACTACTCTGTTGCGCTGCTCGTTGATCTCGATAACCTTGAACTGAACGGTCTTCTTAACCAGGTCCTCAAGCTTGCCGCTTCTCGGAACGCCGGTCTGGGAAGCAGGGATAAATACTCTGGTGCCGTTAGTTACGACGATCACGCCGCCCTTGACTGCCTGTGTAACTACACCCTCAAGAGTTTCGTTCGCTTCCTTGCTTGCAGCGATCTTCTCCATGCCCAGTGCGGAATCAACGCGCTTCTTGGACAGGAAAACAACGCCCTGAGAATCGTCTACCTTTGTTACGATAGCGTCGATCTCGTCGCCTACCTTAACGATGTCCTCAACCTTTGCGTTGGGGTCGTTGGTCAGCTCGTCGAGGGGTATGTAACCCGTGTGCTTTGTGCCCAGCTCTACTACAGCCTCGTTCGGCTTTACGCTAACAACTGTTGCCTTGACTTTGGCGCCGGTATATAATCTCTTGCTCTCGGACTGCTCAAACAGTGCTGCAAAGCTCTCCTCATTTTCATTGTTGTTGATGATCTCGCTCATTTTTAAATGAACCTCCTTTATTGTATAGGCTGGGGTCGAAGCCCCTGCCGTTATTCCGATAAGACTATCGGAGTGCAGACCTTCGATGATCTGCGGGGAAAGCTCTGAGGCACTCTCGATGAACACTGTGCGGCAATATCTCGAACAGATTTCAGCTAACTTTCCTGTGTTAGAGCTGTGCCTTCCTCCGACAACCAGCATAAGGTCAGCCCTTTTCGCAAGCCCCTCCGCATTTCTCTGGCGTTCCGAGGTGGCGTTGCAGATTGTGTCATATATTTCAACGCAGCAATATTCTTCCCGTATCCTCCGGGAATATTCAAGAAACCTGCTGCGGTCGAAGGTGGTCTGAACGACAAGGGCGGCGCCCCTGCCGGAAGCCCTGCACTCATTGAGCACACTCCGGACTTCGTCAAACTCCATGCATGCGTATGCCCTGCACGCCGCGTGACCCATAATTCCCTGCACCTCCGGGTGTTCCCCATCGCCGAGAATGATCACCGCGCCGTCCGCGGGCTGCTCCGAAACTATCTTATGTATCCTCTTCACGAAAGGACACGTCGCGTCCAGCAGCACGGAGCATTTGTCTGCTGCGGCGTCCTCCGTTTCCCTGCCGACCCCGTGGGAGCGTATCACCAGGGGCTTCCCGGCGGCTTCCTCCACGCTTGCGGCTATATGAACGCCCTTTTTTTCAAGGGCAGCGGTAACTGTCTTGTTATGTATCAGCGGACCCAGGGTGAATATCTCGCCATAGTCCTGCGCCGCCTTTTCGGTGAGCTTCAGGGCGCGTTCAACGCCGAAGCAGAACCCGGATTTTTCCGCGATCTCAATCAACATCGGGCATGTTCTCCTGGAGGTGTGCTATCTCGTCCATGATGGTGGAGCTTACCTGCTTCAGCATTCTGCGGTCGGAGATATCCACGTCGAAGTGCTCGGCAGGTATCATCTTCCCGATGGATATGTAGATGTTCCGGCGGAACTTCTTCCTGCCGTACTTGATGAACACCGGCACAACGGGGACCTTGGCCTGAGCCGCAATAAGCGTGACGCCGCTTTTCGCCCGTCCGAGCGTGCCGTCCTTGGAGCGTGTGCCCTCGGGGAATATCACGAAAATTCGTCCCTCTTTAAGGCTCTCCAGCGCCTTGTCGATGGCGGAAGTATCCTTCGCACCACGCTTCACCGGAAACGCCCCGAGCCGTTTTATCAGCCAGGAAAAGAGGGGGTTTTTATGAAAAAGCTCCTCTTTCGCCATGAAGGTGTACTTTCCCCGGAAGGTTATGCCCACCACCGGCGGATCGTTGTTGGAAACATGGTTGCTGGCGATGATGTATCTGCCCTTCTGACTGGGGATATTCTCGCCGCCGATGACATGTATATTATATACGATAATGTAGAAAAGTCTTGCACAGTTGCGGAGAAACGAGTAGAACATCACATCTTCTCCCTGATGATGTCGCACACAAGCTGGCAGCTCTGGTCAAAATCCAGCCCGGAGGTATCCGCAAGGACTGCGTCCTCCGCCTGCTTCAGCGGTGCCGTTTCGCGGTGGGAATCATCGTAGTCGCGCTTGTTGAGGTCCGCGAGGACTTCCTCAAACGTGGTCTGCACGCCCTTGGCGCAAAGCTCGTCGTAGCGGCGCTTCGCCCTTATCTCCGGCGCGGCGGTGAGGAAGATCTTCACCCGGGCGTCCGGCAGAACGACTGTGCCGATATCCCTGCCGTCCATGATGACGTTGTTCTCGCGCGCGAGCTTTCTCTGCATGTCGAGCAGAGCCGCCCGGACGGCAGGCACGGAGGAAACCGCGGAAGCCGCCATGGAGATCTCCGGGAGCCTTATCTCCTCGGAAACGTCCTCGCCGTTGAGCCAGATATGCTGCACGCCGTCGATGAGCCGAATCTCGGGGTGTATCCCCGGGAGCATCGCCGAGATCTCCTCACGGGAGGACAGATCGGCGCCGCCCCTGCGGCAGTACAGCCCGACGGCGCGGTAGAGCGCCCCGGTATCGACATAGATAAATCCCAGAGATTTCGCCGCAGCCCTCGCGATGGAACTTTTTCCAGCGCCGACGGGACCGTCAACAGCGACTGAGATCAGCTTTTCCGGCATAAACATCACCCTGAATTGCCACTTATCAAGTGGCTTAAATGTGAAAAAATGTAAAAAGGTAAAACTACCCCTATACATTTATTCAATTTATTATATCACAATTCAATCGAAATTGCAAGTGTTTTTTTGCAATTTCATAGATTTTTCACGATAAAACCGGGAGTCTGAGGAATGTAATTACCCGGGGTAATAATGCGACAGAAATATACAAAATCCCTGCCGCGCCATTATTACTACGGGTAATTTCCCGACATGATATTACAAATTCCCCTGCCGCGTTAATTTACTGTCAGTCATATTCCGACAGGATTATACAATCCCCACAATCGCCATCGCCGCAGTGTAGGCGGTGGAAAACGCGATCTGGAGGTTGAATCCGCCGGTGTAGCCGTCGCAGTCGATTATCTCCCCGGCGAAATACAGCCCCGGACACAGCTTGCTTTCCATGGTGTTCGGGCGTATCTCCCGGACGGAAACGCCGCCCCGGGTAACAATCGCCTCTTCGATCGGACGGAATCCCCGGATATGCAGCGTGAGCCGCTTCATAAGCGCCCCCAGCTGCTGCCGCTGCTCCCGGGTGACCTCGTCAACACGTATATCACCGGGGATTCCCGAAAGCTCCGCGATGACCGGAGCCAGCTGCGCCGGGAGAAGTCCGCGCAGGCTCTCCGCAAAGCGCATTCCGTGGCGCTCGGCGAAATCCCGGATTATGCGGTCGTCCAGTTTCTTCTCAGAAAGCGCCGGTTTGAGGTCTATCTCCACAGCATACTCCCCGGGCTTCATCTCCGGAATGTGCGCCGAAGCGCTCAGCACCGTGGGTCCGCCGATCCCGTAGGCGGTGAAAAGCAGCTCGCCGAAATCCTCGTAGACCGGTTTTCCGCCCCGGGTCAGACGCATGGAGATGTTCCGCAGGTCCAGTCCCGCCGCCCGGGCGACCCAGCGCTCCTCGGTCTCCATCGGGATAAGGGAAGGCTCCGGGGGAATGACCGTATGCCCTGCCTGGCGCGCCAGGGCGTACCCCGAGCCGTCCGACCCGGTGAGGGGGTAGGAAGCCCCTCCGGTGGCGAGGACTACCGCGCCGGCGCGCACCTCCCTGCCGGAAATTACCGCGCCGCAGCAGGCTCCGTCCTCAATGAGCAGCCTTGTGCAGTTACCCTTTATTACCTCCACATTCAGCTTACGGAGCTGACGTTCCAGTGCTGAAACCACGTCCGCCGCCCTGTCGGAAACAGGAAACACCCGGCGTCCGCGCTCCGTCTTGAGGGGCACGCCGAGCTTCCCGAAATATTCCATAACGTCCGCCGGGGCGTATTTCGACAGCGCGCTGTAAAGGAACCTCGGATTCCTGGGAATGTTCCGCAGCACCTCGTCGGGGGTGCAGTCGTTGGTGACGTTGCAGCGCCCCTTTCCGGTGATCCCGAGCTTGCGCCCGAGGGACTTCCCGTGCTCCGCCACGGCGGCGCGGAGTCCCATTTCAGCGGCGTGGGCGGCGCAGAACATACCGGCAGCGCCGCCGCCGATTATCAGGATATCATACATCTTTCTTGTACACGTCGTTTCTGTCCCAGAGGGTCTCCAGCTTGCGGAAGGTCTGCTCCACGCGGCAGCGGTTGCGGCTGGATACTGCGACGATGAGGGCGTTGAGCAGGCTCATCGGGGCGACCAGACTGTCAACGAAGCTGACCATGTCGGAGGTGGCGCAGAGGGTGGTGTGGGCGTACTGCGCCAGGGGGGAATTCTCGCTGTCGGTTATGGCGATTATCTGGGAGCCGCAGTCGTGGGCGAACTTGCAGGCATTGATGGTGCTCTTGGCGTATCTCGGGAAGGAAAGCCCGATGAACACGTCACCCTCGCCGATGTGTATCATCTGTTGGTATATCTCGCTGGTTGCAACGGAGCCGATGAGCGTCACCTTGTCAAAGACAAGGCGCAGGTAGTAGTGCATAAAGCTTGCCAGAATACCGCTTGACATTGCGCCCTGGATATAAATGCGGCGCGCGTCCACGATGGTGTTGACGGCGTTGTCGAAAGCCTCGCGGTCTATCTGCTCAAGGGTGCGGCGAATCTTGTCCATATCCTGGGTGAGGACTCCCTCGATGGGGTCAAGGTCGCCGATACGGCTTCTGGTGACGTCCATGCGCTGGATAGTGGTCAGGCGGTTCTTGATGTGGCTCTGGAGGGAGCGCTGTAACTGCGGATATCCCTCGAATCCAAGCTCGATGGCGAAGCGCACGACGGTGGATTCGCTGACATTCACGGCGTTTCCGAGCTTGAGCGCGGTCATGTACGCCGCCTTCTCGTAGTGGTTCAGTATATAGTTTGCAATGAGTTTCTGGCTTTTGGAGAATGAGGGCATTAAATCCTCAATCCGCTGCAGCAGATCGTCTTTCATTTGAGTACCTCGTTTCAATACATTACAGCAGTCCCGACAACAGGACTGCCTGCATACTTACTATACACCATTTGCAATATTTTTGCAAGTGGTTTTGCAAAAACATTTACAGCATTGGCTGGAATTTTACATTTTTTGCCCACAGAAACAGAAAAACGGCACTGTAATGTGCCGTTTTTCTGTTTATAATAAAGTATCCTTGACCCGCGAATCGGGCTTTTGAGATTCATTTTTTGACCCAGCTCCGCCGGGTCAAAAAACACTTCTATCCGCACAAGTGTGCGGTTTGTCGGCTTTGCCGACAAACCGTGCGCGCCGGGCGGATGTTCGGCGGAAAAGCCCCTTTAGGGGATTTTTCGACGGTTTCAAAAACGGCACAAAAACGTGCCGTTTCTGAAAGTTCCTGCCGCAATTCACTGCAAATCAAGCCAGGTAATCGCCGGCTATCCGCACCATCATATCGTTCAGCTTCTCCACGGAGTAGCTGCCGATGGTCGGCTCGGTGTGGGCGTAGCCTATTCCGCTGTCGTCCGTCAGGAACGTGTAGGTCCCCCCGGTCATGAACGCCATGCTCCGCAGCAGGTATTCACACGACTTGTCAACGCCGCTCGCCGCCACCGGGACTATGCGTATTCCCTTTTCCGCCGCGTCCCGGACGTGCTTCACGACCTCGTCGATTATCTGCGTATCCTCGTGGGGCGGCGCGTCAAGCACCAGGAACATCACCTTGACGGAATCCGCGTCCCAGTCGTGGGAATCCACCGCGCTGGCGAGCGCCGTGTGGACTGCCTCCGGGGTATCTCCGCCGCCGTCCGCGGACTGCTGCGCGATGGCCTCCACCACGGCGCCGATGTCCCCGGTGAACGGGAATTCCCGAACGACGTACTCGTCCCCCTCGTCCCGGTAGAAATTCACGCTCAGCCGCACCGGGATATTCGCGTTATCCTCCCGGATTCGCTCAACAACGTCCTCCAGCTCCTCCTTGAGGTATTCCAGCTCGTCCCCCATGGAGCCGGTGGTGTCGCACATTATCATCAGGTCGAGGGTCTTAGCGGCAGGGGTTGCTTCCCCGTCCAGGGTGAACTCCAGCTCGCAGTCCCCGGTGATATCCGCCGGGAAGGTCTGCTTCTGTCCGCCGGGGGCGCTCACGGAAATTCCGCCGCCGTAGTCCTGCGTCCGGGACTCCTCCCAGAAAAGGTACGCCATGCCCCGGTTGTCCGTAACCGCGGAATAGCCCATGCCTTCCACCTGCGCCCCGGCAACGGGATTCCCGGCGCTGTCCCTTATCAGCACCGCCGCGCGGCACTCCGCCCCGGTGCGCCACTCGCCGAGGTAGGAATCCCAGTCGGCGCCGTAGTTGTTGCTTCCGTACAGCCCCTTCCAGAAGTCCCAGTGGGAGTTGTCGTTCCACTCGCCACCTGTCAGCAGTCCTGCCTGGGGCTGGATATCCCAGCCGGGGTAAGGCTCCACGGGGTCGCCGGGGTATCCCGGCTCGAAGTAACCGCCGCATGCGCTGGCTTCCGTGATGTAATCCCCCACGGCGGCGATGTCGCATTCCGCGTCGTCCGCGAACACAACGTCCCCGGAAGTTTTCCCGGTGCCGCCGATGTCCCTGCCGGTGTATTCACTTCCAGTGGGGTCGGAGGGCTTCTCCTCCGGGGCGGAGGTCCGGGAGGGGGCTGTGGTACCGGACGTGCCGTGGCTTCCGGACGTCGCGGCGGTCGCCGGAGTACCCGCGGACTCCGGCGCGGAGGTCCCAGAAGAAGTCGCCGCCGAAGAAACGGCGGATACCGTCGGCTCCGTGACTGAGGAATCCGGCGTGCCTTCGTCGGTATCTGTATCCGGAGTTCCCGGCGAGGAATCCCCGGGGACCGCACTGGCAGGCGCTGTGTTCACGGGGGAGGACTGATTCGCGGAACAGCCGGCGAGTACCGCCGCCGCAGCTATTATTACAAGAACTGAACGTTTCTTCATACATGCTCCTTTCCAGGGTGCTTTTGTATGTAATACCGGGCAGGCGGCGAAAAGGTTGCAGGCGCCCGTGAAATATTTGTGAAAGGGTTGCATTTTCCAGGGAGATGTGTTATAATTACTTTATATATAACTACTGAATTCAGTATGGATTTTTCATGCAAAACAACGGAGATGTAATTAATGCAGGCAGAAACAACACAGGAAAAGCCGAAGTCCCTCGCCGACAGGATAGAGGGCACTGGTGAATTCCTGTTCACGGTATTTATGATGATGCTGGCCGCGGCAGGCAGGGCGCTGTCCGGGCTTTTCACCGCCATTGGCAGGCGGCTCGCATGGCTCGGCGACAAGGTCCTTGTATTCCTGCGGTGGCTCGGCGAGAAGATAAGGGCGCCGTTCAACCGCTACATAAAGGCGTTCAATATGGGCCGCAGCGATATCCGCAGCGCCCGGGAAAAGGGCGTTGTCCCGGCGTGCGCCGCCGGAACACGCATGGCAGGCAGAATGCTTCTGGGCAAGCGCGGATTCCTCGTCACGGTGTTCAACTGGGCGCTCCCGATAATCAGCTGCGTATTCCTGTTCAGCGTGGTCAGCTACGCCAACGGAATGAGTTATGCGCTCCGGCTCTCCGTCAACGGGGATTTCGTGGGCTACGTCACCGATGAATCTGTGTTCACCGACGCGGAGAAGATAGTGCAGCAGCGTATAACCTACCTCGACAGCAACACGGAAATGTTCTCCTTCGACAGCTCCTACGAGGTGGAGATGGTGGGCTACGGTTCCACGCTCACCAAGTACCAGGTGGCGGACAAGCTGCTTTCCTCCGTGGACGCGGAAATTTCCTTTGCCTACGGAATGTACATCGACAACTCCTTCTACGGCGCCCTTGAGAGCAAGGACCGCGTGGAGCAAACCCTCGACGACCTGCTGGACGTTTACCGCGAGGGCGGCGACGAAACCGTGGCATTCGAGAGCAAGATAACCTACGAGCCGGGTCTGTACCTTACCGAGAGTATCGTCAGCGAGGACTCGATAATCAAGCTGATAACTACAAAAAAGACCGTTGCAGCGTACTACACCGTGGTGGAGGGTGATTCCCCCCTGGGCGTAATTGCAAAGCTGGGCATGTCCGAGGAGGAACTCGCGCGGCTCAATCCGGACTTCTCCCTGGACAGCTTCCTCCAGATAGGCGACAAGCTGCTCATCACCCAGGAGGAGCCGTTCCTCGCGGTCGCAGTAACGCGCCGGGAAACCTACGACGAGAGCACGGACTACGATACCGAATATGTGGACGACTCCACCCACTACCAGGGTTCCTCCACCATCACGAGGGAGGGCGAAAAGGGAGTCGAGCGCGTGACCGCGGACGTATCCTACATCAACGGCGTTGAAACTCGCCGCAAGGTAATCGACCGCGTCACCGTCAGCGAGCCTGTTTCCGAGATAATCGCCCTGGGCACCAAGGAGATCCCCTCCGGAATCACCGCGACGATACCGCAGAACAGACCCGTGGGTCAGTTCATCTGGCCGGTTGGCGGCTCCGACGGCGGACAGATAAGCGAGATGATGTACGGCTACGGCGGATACTACAACCACGGCGGCGTGGACATCGTGGCGCCCTACGGCACTCCGATATTCGCCGCGGAATCCGGCACGGTTATCCTGGCACAGTGGTACTACGGCTACGGCAACTGCGTCATGATACAGCACGACAGCGGAATCGTCACGGTTTACGGCCACGCAAGCTACCTGCACGTTACCCAGGGGCAGAAAGTCACCGCCGGCGAGCTTATCGCGGACGTAGGCTCCACGGGACAGTCCACCGCAAACCACTGCCACTTCGAGGTCAGAATCAACGGCGTTCAGATGAACCCCATAAACTACCTCCCCTGGCACAAGCGCGCCGCCTGGTGCGTGGAGTACTAATGGATTTTCTCCCAGTGCGCATACACGCTGAATATGGAAAACAGCAGGGCTGCGGAAGCGGCGCTGCTGTTTTTTTATTCCCATCGGGCGCTATGTCAAAAAACAGCGCACCCCCTGCAACTTTTGCGGTGGGTACGCTGTTTTATTTATTGACTGGTCTGTACCTCGTCTACGGGGTAGGGAATCTCGAACACCTCGTTGACTGCGGTCACGTCTATCTCCATGTTGAGCGTGAGCTCCTCCCCGGATACCGTGGTGACAGTGCCGTTCTCAATGAACTTCACCGGGATCCCCCCGTCTATCGTAAGAGTAGTCGTCAGCGCGCTGAAGGCGGATATCTCCTCTTCCACGCCGGGCATGGAGGCTTCGTTCAGCTTCGCCGGGTCGTAGGTGTAGGTGATCATGGTCGGTCCGTCGTCGCTGCTGATCACCGCCGCGTCCTTCACCGCCTCCGCCGCCAGGAAGAACATTCTCCCCTCCGCATACGGATAGCGGTATTTGCGGTTGTACACGTTGTAAATGTAGTTCTCGTCCCCGGAACCGATCACAGTCCACTTGTCGTCCCCGGATTCCTTGTAGAAGAATTCCGCGCCGTCGCTGTACGCCTGCTGCGTGACTCCGCCCCAGGTACCGGTGTAGCTCAGCACCATCTCGTCGTTCGCGCTGATGTAGAAGCTGAACTCCATCACCTGCTCGCCGGAATCCAGATCCGTCATAGTTACCTTCGCGCTGTCCAGCGTTTCGTATTTCTCGCGCGCCGCCGTGAATTCCCTGTACCCGTCCGGAAGCTCCGCGCTGCACCCTGACAGCATGATCGCCCCGGCGACAGCCGCCGCAGCCGTAAATGCTCTTCTCATCTGACCTCCAATAAACAAAACGGGGCAGACCCGGAAAACCGGAACCTGCCCCTGCCTCCGCAAAAGCGGAAATATACCGTTAAAAAGCCGCCGTCCATGAATCGCTCAGCCGCTGTATCTCTGGCAGCCGGACAACGCGCCGGAAACCCGGAATCGCGCCGGAACCCCGATATCACACCGGAACCCCACAGGACAGCCGGACGCCCAGATTACTCGGAGAAACCGCCCTCAACCAGCTTTACCAGACCGTCAACTGCGAGCTGCTCATCGCTGCCGTCAGCAATAATACGGATCTTGGCGCCGCCAACGATACCGAGGGAAAGGATACCGAGCAGGGACTTTGCGTTTACTCTGCGCTCTTCCTTCTCGACCCAGATGGAAGACTTGTACTCGTTAGCCTTCTGGATAAAGAATGTTGCAGGTCTTGCGTGAAGACCAACCTGATTCTTGACTTCTACATCTTTCATGCACATAGTTAAAAACCTCCATTTGAAATATTTCAGTTCTGCCGTGACCCGGAGAGGCTGTGCCCTCCTGCGTGTTTTCTTTCTTTTGTGTTCTACATATCAGAGATCACAGTTTCTTTCTGTCTTATCTCTTGCTATTAGTATATCCAAAAAGATTTGTTCCGTCAACAGAAAAAATAAAATTTAACATGATTACAGCCGAATTTCTGTTTTTTGCAGAATAAATCAATTTCATTCCGCCGCCAGATTGTATAATCTGTACAAAAAACTTTCAACAAAATAATCAACATAAACATGAGTTTTCAACCAGGCCGGATATTCCACCGCCGCGGAATGGCTTTACTGCGTCAGCATGGCAATGCGGAACGCAGGAATCTTACCGGAGGATCATGTGCATTTTACACAAAAGACCTGGTGAAAACTCCGCAGGTGTCAGATTTCCGATAATTTTCACACAGTCCTCTGGGAATATTATTGAAATCCGCCCGGATTTGTGATATACTATAAAATGTATATGTATATCCAGGAGCAGCAATAAAAGCAGGCTGCAATACATCTTGAAAGGAAATCACATGTCACGTTTTGATAACAAATTATGCCCGGTATGCCGCAGACCGCTCACCGACAAGTCGGATATCGTGGTCTGCCCGGAGTGCGGAACTCCCCACCACCGGGCGTGCTATCTGTCGCTGGGACACTGCGGCGTGCAGGAATACCACGCCTCCGGCTTCGAGTGGAAGGGATTCCTCCCCGGCGAGGAGCCACAGGAGCCGCAGAAGGTCAGCCCTGAAAAGGAAGAGCAGACCATCGGGGAGCCGGACAGCGAGTTCTCCCGGGACCACCGCGCGGAATACCCCGGCGGCACAGGCTCCCAGGGCGGATTCCAGGGGACCCAGGACGGATTCGGTCAGCCGATGGACATTGAGGAATACCTCCGGAACCTCCAGCGCCAGACCATGGACGACACCCGGGGCGCCGACGGCGTAAGCAGCCGGGAACTCTCCACCTTCGTGGGGCGCTCTGTCATGCACTATTCCCAGGCGTTTGCGTCGTTCCGTGCGCCGGTCCTCCCGGGGCAGAAGCGCCGGAAGGCTTTCATCAACCTCTGCGCCGGATTCTTCGCGCCGATACATCAGTTCTACCGCAGAATGGACCTGCTGGGCGCAATAATGGTGCTGGTGGAGTTCCTGTTCTATATTCCGCCGCTGCTGCTCAACGCAGGTATCGGCACCGCGGACGTCCTTGCGAACCTCCAGCTCGCTGCCCGGGGTATCTCCTTCGTGGCGGTGATACTGCTGTGCGTTTTCGGGGATTACCTCTACTACCGCTACGCGGTAAAGCGTATCCGCAAGATACGCGAGAAATACGACGACGGCAGGGCTGACGGCTATTACGAAGCGCTCGCCGCAAAGGGGACTCCCTCCTGGCTGCGCGCCATCGCGGCTTCCCTCATCGTGAGCATTCTCATGACGCTGGTGCTGATGAACGTCGGTATCTCTATCCCGTCCGGCACCGTGTAAGGCGCAGGCGCGATATTATATAATAGTATATAAATACACAAAAGAAGAGGAAGAAAACAATGAAGCTTATTATTCAGATACCCTGCTACAACGAAGCGGAAACACTTGACGTGACTATCCACGACCTGCCAAAGCACATCGACGGCATTGACGAGATAGAATACCTCATCATCAACGACGGAAGCACCGACCGCACCGTGGAGCGCGCCAAGGAACTGGGCGTGCACCACATCGTCAGCTTCGTCCACAACCGCGGACTCGCCAAGGGATTCATGGCAGGAATAGACGCCTGCCTGCGGCTGGGCGCCGACATAATCGTCAACACCGACGCGGATAACCAGTACGCCGGCGCGGATATCGAGAAGCTCGTCCGTCCGCTGCTGGAGGGGAAGGCGACCATGGTCATCGGCAACCGCCGCACGGATTCCATCGAGCACTTCTCTCCGCTGAAGAAGAAGCTCCAGAAGCTCGGAAGCGGCGTGGTGAGAAAGGCAAGCGGCACTGACGTCGTGGACACCACCAGCGGATTCCGCTCCTACACCCGGGAGGCGGCGCTGCGCCTCAACGTGCTGTCGGATTACACCTACACCCTGGAAACGATAATCACCGCCGGCGCGGACCGCACAAAGATAATGTCCGTGGACATCAACACAAATCCGGAGCTGCGCAAGAGCCGCCTGTTCAAGAGCATGTGGGGCTACATCAAGCGCTCCAGCGGCACGATAATCCGCAACTACGTCATGAGAAAGCCGCTCAAGACATTCCTCGCAATGGCAGGGATCTTCATTCTGGCGGCGCTGGTGCTCGCAGTACGCTTCATCGTGTATGCCTGCCTCGGCGAGGGCGGCGGTCATATCCAGTCCCTGGTGCTGATGGCTGTGCTGGCTATCGTCGGCTTCCAGATAGGTATTTTCGGGCTGGTGGCGGACGCTATCTCCGGCTGCCGCAAGGTCATGGACGAAACGCTGTTCCATGTAAAGCGCATTGAATACAACAACACCAACTCCAACTACTCCAACTACAACCTTTGCAGCTACACGAAAGAGGAAATCAAGAAGTGATACAGGCTCTGAAGCGCTTCTACACCAACTTCGGCGACAGGGGCGTAATGTTCATCATGTTCGCGTGCAGCGTCGTCATGCACTCCCTGCTGGCAATGTGCATGGAACTGCCTGCCGTCAATCCCGATGAGATAGGCGTTGCCAGCGTTTCCGCGTTCTATTCCGGCAGGGACTGGTCCCTGCTGATGGAAAAGGTGTCGTATTACTACGGGTATATTCAGGCACTGTTCTACGCCCCGTTATTCATGCTGTTCAAGAATCCCTACGCGCTCTACAAGGCGTGCCTGGTGATGAACGGCGTACTTATCAGCTTCATTCCGCTCATAGCGTACCACGTTGCCGGGCGCGTCGGCGTCAAGAAGGTCTGGCAGAAGCTCGTCGCGGCGGTATGCTCCGGGTGCTACATCACATATGTGTCGCACTCCAAGTTCATTTGGAACGAAACGATATGCAGCCTGCTCCCCTGGGCGCTGCTCTGGGTGATATTCCAGGCGGTGGACTGCAAGAAGGCAGGCGCGCGCTGCGCCTGGTCCGCGGTCGCAGGGCTGCTGTGCGCGGTATGCTACGCGGCGCATTCACGGCTGCTGGCGGTGGTAATTGCATTCGTGATGACGCTGCTCATCGTGCGGATATTCATGAAGCGCATGATACTCGTGCTGCCGGTGTTCTTCCCGGTGCTTGCGCTTTCTTTCGTGGCGGAGCATTTTGCAAAGAAGCTGATACAGCAGCTCGTCTGGCTCGGGAATGCCTCCGGAAACACCATGGAAAGCGAGGCTGACCGCGTGCTCGGACTGATTGAACCGGACGGACTCAACCGCTTCTGCTCCGCACTGTTCGGCCATCTGTACACGTTCATGACCTCCACCGTGGGGCTGGGCGCGCTTGCAGTGGCGCTGTTCTTCCTTACCGTGCTGACCTACATCATCGAGTGGCGCCGCGGAAGAAAACACGACCACATCGACGGCGTGGAGGTAGTCACCGCCGCTCAGCACAAATACAGCCCCCGTATGCTTCTGCTGGGGATATACGCATTCCTGGCGGTGGGCGGCTCGATGGCGCTTTCCGTGCTGTTCAAGTTCAACTCCTCCCAGATAGGCGACATAAAGGACCTCACCATGTTCGGGCGCTACACGGATAATGTCGCTCCGCTGGCGGTGTTCTTCGTGCTGATGTTCCTGTTCAGATACGGCATCACGATCAGGCAGACCGCCTGGGGCGCCGGAGTCTACGCCTACGTCTGCGTATGCTTCTTCACGATATCCTATCCGCAGGTGCAGGCGGCGAGGGGCTACCGCGAATCCCCAATGCTGGGGCTGATGCCCTGGCGTATCGGCGAGGACTACACCAAGACCTTCACCGGGGAGAGCTTCATCATCATGACCGCTGTGTCCTTCTCGGTGCTGGCGCTCATCGCGGTGTTCGTTTCCTGCGCGAAAAAGGGCGGCAAGGGATTCATCTCTGCGATGATGTGCGCGCTTTTCACCTACACCACGCTTTTCGCCGGATTCGTCTACCTGCCCGACCGCGCGGAGGATAACCTCAAAAAGACCGAGCCGGCGCGCATGGTGTCCTCCCTGCTCTACAACGAGGACGCTTCGCCGCTCATCGTGTGCTATAAGCTGAAATCCCGGAATGCCGGGCTGATACAGTTCCTGAATCCGCAGACGCACGTCACGATAATCCGCCGGGACAGGAATATCCCGGACAACTGCATAATCGTGGCGGACGAGGAAACGCTGCTTCCGCTGGATATCACGGAATACGACTACATCGGCACAGAGGGCGGACTGTCGGTCTACGCCCACGGGGAAACCGCAAGGGATTATATGAAATACAAACAGTCGGCGGACATAGCCGGAATCCCCCCCACAGGGGAAGTACTCCCGGCGCCGGATATACTGTCCGACTGATGAACGGAGGTCAACGAATTGATCAACGAAGACAACAACCAGCCGGAGCTTGAGATAACCGCCGGAGAGAACGGCGAGGCTTCCTGTTCCGTGCCGGAGATTCCGCTGACGGAGCCTGCGAAGGAGCCGCACCCGGGGATTTCCGCGCCGAAAAGGGCGAGCGTGTTCCTCACGGACGGATTCCTCATGCTGGCGCTGTACATCGTGGCGCTGGTGATACATGTGCTGATGACCCAGGTCACGACCATGTTCAACCTCACCCCGGACGAATATGCCGTGACCGGCGTGGCGGCGTGGGCGAACGGATACGACTGGTCCGCCACCGTGTCCGCCGGAGGATACTACGGATATTTCCAGAGCCTGTTCTACATTCCGGTGTTCAGGCTGGTCAGCGACCCCATGACGCAGTACCGCGTGATGATACTGATAAACGGCTTCATCATGAGCTTTGTGCCGGTGATAGCCTACTTCCTCTCCCGGAAGTGGTTCGGCGTGCGGAAGCTCTCCAGCGTGTTCATCGCCGTCATCTGCGGAATGTACCCGAGTTACCTGCTGCTCACGAAATACACCTGGAACGAAACCATGTGCTGCTTCCTGCCGTGGGTGTTCGCGCTGCTGATGTATCTCTCGCTTAAGAGCCACAAGGATACCTCCCACAGCGTACGGGCGGTGTTCATGCAGCAGCTGTGGGCGGTGCTCGCAGGCTTCGTGCTCATCGCGGCATACGCCTCCCACGGAAGAATGCTGGCGCTGACCGCCGCAGGCGTGGTGCTGGAGCTTATCGTGCTCATCACCATGCGGCGCCGCCTGTTCTCCCTGGTGGGATTCTTCACCAGCACCGTGGGATTCTTCCTGGTGGACAAATTCGTCAAGAAGTTCATTCAGGCAGGGCTGTGGCTGTCGGAAACCAAATCCAAGGCTTCCGTCAACACCATCGAGAACATGCTGGGGCGTATCTCCAACATTGACGGCGAGAAGCTGGCGCACTTCCCCCAGACCCTGTTCGGGCATTTCTTCTATTTCCTGAGTTCCACCTGGGGATTCGGTGCCATCTGCATAGTGCTGATATTCTCCGGCATCATCATGTACCACGTCACCGCCAAACGCGCAAAGGACAGCGGCGTGAATATCTCCTCCGGGAAAGTGCAGACCTACGTCAGCCCCAGCCTGGCTATATTCTGCTGGTATGCCCTGCTGTGCATGGGCGCGATTTTCGTGGTCAGCGTGATGTTCAAGTCCACCTCCACGGTGTACGACACCCGGGCGGATACCGCGATATTCGGGCGGTACATCGAAACCTTCTTCCCGATAGCGATATTCCCCTCCCTCATCATGATATACCGCAGGCGGTTCACGATACGCCACTGCTTCGCCGCGCTGCTGACCGGCGCCTTCATCTGCCTGATGACCGAGCTGTTCACCGTTTCCGCGGTGGTCGGCGACGGGGAGACCACGAAATCCATCGTGGGCGCGATGATACTCGGCATAGGTCCCCTGCGTATCGGCGAGGGACTCAAGGACACATTCACCGAAGCCACCTTCGTCAAGATAATCGCCGTCGTCATGCTGATACTGCTTGCGGTGGTGATAGTCCGCCTGGTCAAGAAGAAGGAGGACTCCCTGTTCAACTTCATCGCGATACCCCTCGGGGCGCTGCTGATCTATTCCACGCTGTACGGCTTCGACAGCTACACCATGGTGCAGGGAAAGAACGCTTCCTACGGCGCGCAGTACGTCACCGAGGCGCTCTCCATGATCGAGGACTGCCCCTACAACGACGTGCTCTGCTTCTCGATGAAGGGCGAGAGATACTCCAAGGCGCAGTTCCTGTATCCGGATATGAAGCTGCGGCTGGCTTCCAACACAAAGAAGCTCCAGGAGCTGACCAAGTGCCCGGACTTCATCATCTCGAACCGTGAAAACAACCTCAACATGTGGATAGACGACATCTACCTTGTGGGCGACATCAACAACAACGTCCAGCTCTACGCCTGCTCCAACGAGGCGATAGCCTGGGTGCGCAGCGAGGGACTCCCCATGACGGAAGCCGGCGCGATGGAATACACCGGCGGCAATATACCTGCCACAAGTTCCGTCAGCCGCAGCGGCGATTCCGCAATGCTGCCGGAAGGCTCCGCGGTCTACACCAACTACTTCACGCTGTTCAACAAGGGCACCTATACCGTGTCCGTGGAAGGCTCCAACATCGCCGACCTGACGATAGCCCTCACCTCCGACAAGAAGGCGAAGGACATCAGGTACAAGGTGCTCGACGGCACCCCGGATTCGCTGACAGTCCAGTTCAGCGTCACCGGAAAGACCGAGAACGTGCAGTTCAAGCTGACCAACAAGAGCAGCGGCGCCGCGGTATCCGTGAGCCGGCTGTCCATAGAGATGTCCGACCGGCTGGTGAAGGAATACAACGGCACCTCCCTGTTCATGGAAAACGGCGCAGGGCTGAACGGCACTGCGGTGGTGCTTCCGGAGGGGGCACGGCTGCTGACCAGCGACCTGATAATCCGCGAGCCGGGCGACCTGGGATTCCGGATACGGGGTGAGAACACGGAGGCACTCTCCGTGACGCTGACGGCGAACGGGGCTGACCTGCCCTACGAGCGCATTGCGGATTCCGAGGGATTCACGCTGAACTTCACCCTCCCCGAGGAAACCGGCGACCTCAAGCTGATACTGACCAACAACACTGCGGAGGAATCCACGGTGTACGCCGTCGGATATATCCGCCGCACGGCGCAGAAGATAGCCACCCTGCCCAAGACCGCAGGTGTGAGCGTGGTAATCTCATAAGCCATGCCGGTAATAAAAAAGAACACGAAGCAGCTGCGCCCGGCGCAGACCCTGTGCATAGGGTTCCTGGCGATAATACTGACGGGGGCGCTGCTGCTGTGGCTCCCGATCTCATCGAAAAGCGGCGGCACGCCGTTCTTCGACTGCCTGTTCACCGCGGTATCCGCCACCTGCGTGACGGGGCTGATAGTCACGGACACCTTCACCAACTGGACGGCGTTCGGGCAGGTGGTGATAATGCTGCTTATCCAGATAGGCGGACTGGGGTTCGTGACGATAATCACGTTCTTCAACGTCGCCGCCGGGAGGAAGCTGGGATTCCGCACCCTGGCGAACGCTTCGGACGGACTGACCGAAAGCACCTTCCAGGGGGGACGGCGCATTTTCATCAGCATAATGAAATACTCCATGATATTTGAGGGCGCCGGGGCGGTGCTGCTGAGTATCGCATTCTCCCGGGATTACGGCGCCTACGGGATATTCATGGGGGTATTCACGAGCGTGACGGCGTTCTGCAACGCCGGATTCGACCTGTGCGGAATCGGCGGTGAATACTCCAGCCTGACGCACTACTCGGGGGATCCGCTTGTGATAATGACGGTGGCGCTGCTGATAATCCTGGGCGGACTTGGATTCATCGTGTGGGAGAACTTCCTGAATATCCGCACGGTGAAGAAGCTGAGCCTTCACACGAAAGCGGTGCTTATCTCCACCGGGGCGCTCTTGGTGGGGAGCACGCTGTTCTACCTCCTGGCGGAGTGGGACAATCCGGCGACGCTTGGCGGAATGGACTTCGGCGGCAAGCTGATGAACTCCTTCTTCTCGGGCGTGACCGCGCGCACAGCCGGGTACAACTCCATCTCGGTGGAGGGCATGTCGGACTTCTCGAAGCTGGGCAGCTGCATATTCATGTTCATAGGTGCGTCGCCTGCCTCCACCGGCGGCGGAATCAAGACCACCACGGTCCTTGTGCTGATCATGACGGTGGTATCCTACCTGCGCGGCAGGAACGACGTGGAGCTCCTGGGGCACAAGATCGACAAGCTGGCGGTCTACCGCACGCTGACGGTCACTCTGCTGTCGCTCCTGGCGGTAATACTGTGCTTCTCCGTGCTGTATTTCACGCTCCCGGAGGACGTCAGCGGCGTGGACTGCCTCTTCGAGGCGATATCCGCGTTCTCCACCGCCGGACTCTCCGCGGGACCCACCGCCGCCGCGGGCACCCCCGGCAGGATCCTGCTGATGATAACAATGTACATCGGCCGTGTAGGTCCGGTATCCCTGGTCCTCTCCATGCTCATGAACTCGCGCCGCAAAAACATCGTCCTCCCCGAAGGTCAGATCATCGTCGGCTAGCCGGGCACGCCCGGCGGCGAATACGGGGAAAAGAACCTTCGAATGGAAGCGCTGTCACCCGAGCCGGGCACGCCCGTAAAAATCCGCACATTATTCAAATCCGTCCGGCGAAGCCGGACACCATAATTCCGAATTACGCATTCCGAATTCCGAATTATCACGAAAGGAACTGACTTGAAATGGAAACCGAAACCTTCTCCCTCGGACCGCTGACGATGTATGTGTCCGACGACCACCGCTTCGGCACGGACGCATTCCTGCTGGCGTACTACGCCAACGTAAAGCCGGACAGCGTGGTTTGCGACCTCTGTACCGGCTGCGGAATAATCCCCCTGATATTCTGCAAGAATGTGAAGCCCCACCTCATCTATGCGGTGGATATCCAGGAGGAAGCCATCGAGCTGCTGAAGAAATCCGTGAAAACCAACCACCTGGAGAACACCCTCCAGCCGATACTCGCCGACCTGCGCGAACTTGACCAGTCCCAGATAGGCTTCGAAACCATGGACATCGTCACGGCGAATCCGCCCTACATGACCAGCGGCTCCGGATTCGAGAAGCTGGCGCGCCCCCAGGCCATCGCACGGCACGAACTGATGTGCACCGTGGACGACGTGTGCCGCGCCGCCGGGAAGCTGCTGAAGTACGGCGGACTGCTCAAGATGTGCCACCGCCCGGAGCGCCTTTCGGACGTGCTGAACTCCATGCGCGAGAACAAGATCGAGCCGAAGAGCATTACTTTCGTGTTCAACAGCGTTCTCGACAAGCCATGGCTGTTCCTCATCACCGGAAAGAAGGGCGCGAAATCCGGAATGATCGTCGAGAAGCCCATGATACTGCGGAACGACGACAAATCCTACACGGAGGAATACACAAGACTTTATGACTGACACAGGAAAGCTTTACGTTGTGGGCACCCCCATCGGCAACCTGTCGGATTTCTCGCCGCGCGGCATTGAAACGCTGTCCGCCGTGGACTACATCGCGGCGGAGGACACCCGGGTCACGCTGCGACTGCTCACCCACTTCGGGATAAAGAAGCCGCTGCTGAGCTACTACAAGCCCCACGAGGCGGAGAAAAGCGCGAAGATACTGGAGCTGCTGCACGACGGGAATTCCGTTGCGCTGGTAAGCGACGCCGGTATGCCCTGTATCTCCGACCCGGGGGTGTATCTGGTGCAGCGCTGCTATGAGCAGGGGATCCCGGTGGAATCCGTGCCCTGCTGCAACGCCGCCATCGCCGCCGTGGCGATAAGTGGAATAGACACCGCGCGGTTTGCCTTTGAGGGATTCCTCCCGGTGGACAAAAAGGAGCGCCGCCAGCGGCTGGAGGAAACCTCCGCCCTGCCGCACACGCTGATATACTACGAAGCGCCGCACAAGCTGCGGCAGACCCTCGCGGACCTCTCCGCCGCCTGTGGAGAGAGCCGCAGCGCCGCCCTCTGCCGGGAGCTGACGAAGCTCCACGAAGAGGTGATACGCGGCACGCTGGGGGAGCTGAACTCCCTGTACGAAACCACGGAGCCGCGCGGAGAGTACGTCATCGTGGTGGAGGGCGCCGCTCCCCGGCAGCAGGAATCCATGACCCTTGAGCAGGCGGCGGAACTCGCCCGGGGATTCATCGCCGGGGGAATGAAGCTTTCCGAGGCATGCAAGACTGTTTCACAGCAGGCAGGAGTACCGCGCAAGGAGCTTTACAGGCTGCTTTCCGGTGAGTAACCAACGGGCAATCACCCGTGCAATACAGAAAGGAAGAATACCATGAGCATTATCAAGCAGAGAGTAGAGAAGAAGATAGGTCCCACCGCGAAGGTGGTCATTCCGATAATCAGCGCGGTAGTAGTCGTTGCCGGCGCTGTTGCGTATATCTGCCTGAAGCTGGCGGACGAAATGCGCTACAACGAGAAGTGGAAGGACTACGACGAATGCGGTCTGCACTGAACAGCAGCGAGGAAATAGAAAAGTTCCTGGGGCAGTATTCTCACTTCGGCGCGCCGGTGAAGGATCTGTCCCGGTTTTCTGTCCTCATGAACGAACTCGGGAACCCCCAGGACAGCCTGCGGTATATCCACATCGTCGGGACGAACGGGAAAGGCTCCACCGCGGAATTCTGCACCTCCGCCCTGGCGGCGGCAGGCTTCGCCGTGGGAAGATTCACCTCCCCCTACGTCAGCAGCATATGCGAGCGTATCGCCGTGGCGTACCCGGACGGGCTGTACGAGATAAGCGCAGAGGATTTCTCCCGGCTGCTGTACACAGCGGCGGACGCGGCGGCAAAGTTCCCGGAGCTGGAATTCTCCCAGTTCGAGATAATGAACGCGGCGGCATTCCTCTACTACGCGGAGAAGCGCGTGGACTATGTGGTCCTGGAGGCAGGGATAGGCGGCACGCTGGATTCCACCAACATCATCAGGCAGCCGGAATGCGCCGTCATCACCTCCATCGGACTGGACCACACGAAGATACTCGGGGACACCGTGGAGAAGATAGCGCGCAGCAAGTGCGGCGTGATAAAGGGCGGAAACGCCGTTGCCGGGGAGGATATCCCGGCTTCCGCGATGGAGGTGCTCCGGGAGCGCTGCGCGGAGGTCGGCGCGCGGCTCATCGTCCCGGACAGCGCGGAGCTTTCCGTGCACTCCACCGGGCTGGAGGGGAGCAGCTTCGCCTACCGTGGGCAGGAATACCGCCTGCGCATGGGGGGAGAATACCAGATACGCAACGCCATGACCGCCATCGAGGTGCTCATCGGCATGGGGATTTCCCCGGCGTCGATATCCATGGGGCTGAGCCGGGCGCAGATTCCGGCGCGCATGGAGCTTTTCCGGTCGGATTCCCCGGGGCGCCCGCCGGTGCTGCTGGACGGGGGGCACAATCCGCAGGCGGCGCGAGCAGTACGGGCGGCGCTGGAATCCTCCGGATTCCGGCACATCACCGGGGTCATCGGCATGATGAACACCAAGGACTACGCGGAGTTCCTGCGCGAGATACTCCCCTGCCTGGAGCGCGTGATATTCTGCGACGGCTTTTCGGATTCCGACGTCCCGGCGGAATCCCTCCGAGCCGCCTCCGGGCTTCCGGCGGAGGTATTCCACGACCCGGCGCAGGCGCTGGAATACGCACGGAGCACTCCCTGCGACCTGGTCTACTGCGGAGGGAGCTTCTATTTTGTGGCTCATATCAAGAACAACATGTGAAAAAGGGCGGAGATTTCTCTCCGCCCTCATGTATTATGCTTTAGTATTCATAGTATGAGCTGTAAACCATCCAGGACATATACCCGTCGTAATCATAATAAAGCACCAGCTGACAAAGACTGGAACCGAAGAAGTAATATCCCTCATAGTAATCGTAATCATAGTCGAATTTGCTCTTGGCAGAACTAAGAATTGTGCTGAATGTGGAATATGGGCACGGAATCGTCAGGATATACTGATAAAGCTCTTTCTGTGAATTAAAGAAGAGTGCCGCGCCACTCAGCTCGCCGCCGTAATATGTCAGCCCGGAATACTTCTTGCCGTTCTTAACATTTTCATCATTGGAAACAGTGTAATTGCCGATACCGCAGGTCTTGAGCACTGACGAAAGGCTCGTTCCCAGATCCGGCTCATTCCACTTGCCAGGCTGTACGCTCGTGTTGTCCTTGGTGGAGCTTCCCGAGGACTTCGCCGAGGTGGACACGGTGTATTCCGCGGACTTGTTCTGGAGGACGTACTTGCCGTTCTTCTTCACCAGCGAAGCCACCATGAACCTGTAACTGGTGCCTGCCTTCAGCCCGGTGACCTTGAGGGTGGTCTTGGTGACGTCCTTGTACTTGACGAACTTCCCCTTGGCGGTGCTGTATTTGTAGATACGGTAGCCGTCAGCGCCGCTCACCTTGTTCCACTTCAGCGTGACGGTCTTCTGGGATTTCGCGGTGGAGGTCAGCCCCGTGGGCGCGGAAAGCTTCGAGGAGGGCTTCGCCGGAGTGGTCACCGACAGCTCAGGGGATTCCACGATCACCTTTCCGGAGCGGTCAAGCGCCGATACATAGAACGTGTAGCTTTTCTTCGCCTTCAGCCCGGTGACCTTGACTGTGGTCCCGGTCACGTCCTTGTACTTGACGTACTTCCCCTTGGAGGGGCTGTACTTGTACACGCGGTACTTCGCCGCACCGTCAACGTAACTCCAGCCCAGCTCAGTGGAATTGTATGTGGTCGCGCCGGATTCCCACGCGTATATCTCCGGCTCCTCCGCTTCAACGGTTTCGTAGGCTTCCTCGGAATCGTCCACCGCTTCCCAGGAGATGTACTCGTCATACCAGCCCAGCTCCCTTTCAGCCGCGTATTCCTCCGGAACCTCCTGCGCGGAAGCGGCGGTGAACGGAACACAGGTCAGCGCTATCGCAGCCGCCAAAGACGCAGTTCGCGTTAATTCACACAAATCGGCATTATTGTATCGCAGCCCGGAATGTTCATACCCTTGACAAAAAAGGAACGATGTGATATAATCAATATTCGTGACAAAGAATGAACGGAGGTCCGGAATTGGATTACCTGCCCTGGCTGGGACTGGCGCTGATAGCCCTGGCGATACTGATATGGATAATAATACGGCTGCACGAGAAGCTGCCGTACGAGCTTAACGAAACAATACTGACCGAGCGAGAGAGAGCATTCTACCGCATTCTGCGCCCCATTGCGGACAGGCTGGAACTCCAGATATGCCCGAAAGTCCGGGTGGCGGACATAGTGTCCATCAAAAAGGGCACCCGGGACTGGCAGAAGTGGTTCAACAAGATCCGCTCCAAGCATGTGGATTTCCTGCTGTGCGACTACGACATGAACATCGTGCTGATGATAGAGCTGGACGACCGCAGCCACGAAACCGAGCGCGCCCGGAAGAACGACGCACTGAAGAACGCCATCTTCGGCGACCGCCTGGTGCGTATACGCTCCCTGAAGGAGGATCCCGAGCCGGTAATTATCGCCGCGCTCAGAAAGCTCCGCTGAGGAATATCCGGGGCGGCGGGAGAATATAATGAGGCGATGGGCGGAATTCGTGAACTGTGATTCGTAATTCGGAATGCGGAATCATGGTGTCCGGCTTCACCGGACGGATTTCAATAATATGGCTATTTATAAGAGCCACGCTATTGTTCGGGTGAAAACGTATTTCTTTTGTGGCTCATTTCCCCGTATTGCCTGCCGGGGCTACCCGGCTCGGGGGTGCCCGACCACGGCTGAAAGTTGTGTGAAAATGCAAATTTTCTACAAAAACTACTTGAAATGTTGAAAATTTTATGGTAAAATGAATATGAAATAAAACAAGCGTTATACAACCGGCATTCGTTTGTTAAAAAATTATCAAAATCTGAGGTGATCATAATTGAGTAAATCACATGATCAGACCACCGCTGACAGTACGCAGCTGTTCAATGCAGTGAACAACAGCGGAAACATAGCATATACGATGAGCTTTCACCAGGGATTTCCGGTGAAGATACTTGCAGGAAACTGCGCTTTCGGCAGCGCCGGGGATACCGTGGTGATGGGCGAAACGATACACCCGGACGACTATCAGCCGTTCTGCGAAGTGATAAGCCATGTCATCAGCGGCACGGCGGACGAGATAAAAGTCCACGCGCGTATGGACTGCGGCGGAGGCGACCACCAGTGGTTCTACATAACCGGAAAGGCATGCCGTAACTCCGACTGCATGGACTTCATCGACGGAATGATGTTCAACGTCACCGAGTACCTTGATGCGGACGGTGAGGACAGCGTGATGCGCCGCTACCGCAGCAAGCACTCCGTGCAGCTGGCGCAGGCGAATTACACGCTCCGGGATATTCTCGGGGAGGACTACCTCGTGCGTATCCAGCAGCCGTTCTCCCAGTCGGAGGGGCTGTACTCCGCCATAATCGACAGCGACGGCACCGTTATTCTCCCCAAGGGGCAGGATACGAAGATGAACCTCAACAAGATGGACTACCAGCGCCGGAAGAATATCCGCGTGCGCCATCAGCCCATCGGAAGCTGGCTAATCACCGGCGAGAGCGAGGAGACAGTGGACGGCAGCGCAACGCTGCTCGAAACCATGGCGCACACCGTTTCCGGGGTCGCGAATTCCTACGTCGCACTTGTGGACGAGATGGAAACCTCCCAGAACGCCAACAAGCTGCTCGGACAGAACTTCGAGGACCAGATACTCGTCAACGGAGTCTACTCCATATTCCTGCAAAGCCCTGACACCAAGACCGCCATCAAGAACATCACCATGCTGGTTAATGAACACTTCGGACTGTCCGAAATACAGTTCTGCGGCGATGAAAACAACCCCGTCAAGGCGTACCGCCTGGAGCGCGCCGGCGTGGTGGTGCCCACCGTGGGCAGCTTCACCCTCACGCCGGAACTCCGCGCCGAGATGGACTACAGCGGACTCGCCTGCACCGACCTCCACTCCATCGGCATGAAGTCCGGGAAGAACTGCAGCTGCGTGGTGGCGCGCACCTACGACCAGGGAAGCAACCGCGGCGTGCTGCTGTACATCTCGCGCTCCACCGACAGGGAGTGGACTCCCCGGGAGCGCACCCTCATGAAGAGCCTTACCCAGCTGCTCTCCACCGTCATCTACAAGCTGTTCCTGGAGGAGGAGCTGAGCACCTCCCGGGTGCGCCTGGAAAGGCTCGCGTACTACGACGCCGCCACCAATATTCCGAACCGCAGCTGCTTTGAGAATGAGTTCACCGCCGGTATCGCCCGGGGGCACTCCGGGTCGGTCATCGCGGTGGAGTTCTCCAATATCAAGAACATCTCCGAGATATACGGGTTCGAATACGCGGACGATATCCTGCGCAGCTGCGCGGAATACATCACCGCAATCCCCTGCGGCGCAGCGAAGAAGGTGTTCCGGTTCTCAAGCGACATACTCTTTGTGGCGCTGCGCGGCGTTGACCGGGAGGAGGCGCGGCAGTTCGCCCAGGCTATCCTGACGAAATTCCGCTCACCGTGGTATCTCCACGATAACGAGCACCACATGCGCGTCTACGCCGGGTTCGCGATGTATCCCACGGACGCCGAGAGCGTCCGCGCCTGCGTGAGCGCTGCGACCCACACCCTGCGCCTGGCGAAGGACCGCCGCCTGGAGGACGCCGTGTGCTACTCCGAGGGGCTGGAGGACGCCCTCACCGACAACCGCATGGTGAAGAAGCTCATCACCGACGCCGCCGAGAACGGCTTCCGGGGATTCTACTGCCTGTACCAGCCGGTACTGGAAATGCGCACCGGGGCGCTGCACTGCTGCGAGGCGACAGTGTTCTGGGGGAACGAGGACATGACGATACCCCGGGAACGCTTCATGCCGATAATCGACCAGCTGGGGCTGTCGCGGCAGTTCTACGGATTCATCTGCGACATGACCTGCGGATTCTGCGCCGAGGTGCGCGCAAAGGGCTTCCCGGGATTCCGGGTCAGCTTCGCCATTCCGGAGAACATAATCAGCACTGAAACCTCCGTGGAGATGTTACAGGGAAGCCTGCAAAAGTACTCCCTGCCGCCCTCCGCGGTCAGCATAGCAGTATCCGAGAGCGAGGGCACGCTGACCGCCAGCGCTTATTTACAGCAGCTATCCGACATGGGCGTGAACATCATCGCGGACGACACCGGCACCGGATACTTCACCGCGGAACTGCTTGAGAACTCCGCCGTAAAGACGGTGAAAATAAAGGCTTCGCGGCTCTCCGGGGACGCCATCTCGACCGCATTCGTGCGCTCCGTGATTAAGCTCGCCCGGGAAAAGAAGATCGCCGTCTGCGCCCGGGACGTGGATAATCCCCAGGACCTCACCGCCCTCGGCGGATTCGACATCGACCTCATTGAGGGAATATTCAACGGCAGACCCCTCCGGGACAAGGACTTCATCGAAAAGATGACCCAGGCAGGGTAAGAAACCCACATAACCACAGGATCCCCGGAGCTTCTGCCCCGGGGATTCTTATAGCGTCGAAAAATCCCCTAAAGGGGCTTTTCCGCCGAAACATCTCAGCTGCGCGCACGGTTTAGCGGATTTGCCGCAAAACCGCACACTTGCTGAGATAGAGGTGTTTTTCGCCCCGGGAAACCCGTGGCAAAAAACGGATTACAAACGCCTGCTTCGCAGGCAAAAGCTACTTTTCGGTCGTTACGCTGCACCCCAGCGCCTGGAGCTGACGGGTGATTCCGTCAACCCTGCTCTCGGCGACCGTGACTTCAGCAGTGATTTTCACCTGCTTCTCGCCGGAAACCAGCGCGCGGAACCAGTCCATGTTCAGCCCGAACTTCCCGAGCCAGTGGTCGCAGTCCGCGTGGTTGCTCGCGTAGCCGCGCAGGTGCGCTTCGTGGTGGCTGATGATGTTCTCGGGACGTATCGTGGGGTAATTCCGCAGGAGCCGCTGGCACAATTCCGCCGCCAGCCCGAACGCCCTGTCGAAGTACTCACGGTCCGCAAGCCCGTCCTCCGCAATCTCTATCTGGATATACGCCGGGGAGTAGTTGTAGCTGCCCTTGGAGCCAGCGCCGCAGCCCCAGCAGCAGATATTCCACGGCAGCAGCTTTGCCGCGCGGACTTCCCCGGACTTATCCAGTCCGATGACCGCATGCGGACACACGTCGGAATCACCGCGGTCGAAGTAATTCTTGTAGGGATTCTCGCCGCATACCTCCGGTGCATTGACGTAGCGCCGCAGGTTCGGATTATTCGCGCCGGTGCTGTGTATGATTATTCCCTCCGGACTGCCGGACGGCATGGGGCGCGCCGCACGGAACGCGCCGTTATTCCGCGCATACGCCTTGAATGTCAGAGCCATGTCATCCCTCCTTGTGGGAGCCGTCCGCAAGTCCCTCGCCGATGATGTATCCCACCACCGCAGCTCCGCTGAGTATACAGCCGGACACGGTATCCGCAGTTTCCGCGCTTCCGCCGAAAGCCACGATAAGTCCGGCGGTGAATCCTGCTATAGCCACCCACAGCTTGCGGCTCGTAAGCTTTCTCTTCCAGTCAATTTTCATGATGTTTCTCCTCCTGTTCCAGGTCCTCTATTCTATGATTTATGACCTTGATCTGTTCCTCTATCACCGGCATTCTGCGCGCGAAATTATTGTGCTCCGCCACCCGGGATTCCAGCTGCTGGAGCCGGTACGCGGTCATTTTGGAGCTGACCAGGATTCCCCCCAGGGAACCTCCCAGCGTGCCGATGAGAGAAATAAGCGCAACCAGTATTTCGCTGTCCATTTCTTCACCTCCCCGGAGCGCCCTCTGCGCTTCCCTTCTTATTTTAGGGAGGTGGATACTGCAAATGCGTGCAAATAATACGGCGGAGGATTCCGCTAACCGGATATAAAAAAGGGCGACCCGTCGGTCGCCCTTGCGTGTGGATTTAATTGTGGATTCGCCGGGAAAGTAGCATTGCGCGCCACGCCATTGTTCGTTTGTGCTGGGAAGATTCATAATTCATAATTCGGAATTCGTAATTCGGAATGCGGAATCATGGTGTCCGGCTCCGCCGGACGGATTTCAATGATATGCGGATTTATGGGAGCCGCGCTATTGCTCGGGTGAAAACGCTTCCATTTTAGGGTTCGCTTCCCCGTATTGCCAGCCGCGGCTTCGCGGCTACCCGACGATGCAGTCCAGTTTCCAGGAGCCGTTCTCCTTTACGAATGTAACTGCCGTGGACCTGTAGGCGATCCTGCCGCCGAAGGTGCCGCACTCAACATACATCATTCCGGAAGCGGAATCCGCGGTGCGCTCGCTGATAACGAGCTGGACGCTCGCCGCGTCAATGCCGGAGAGTCCGCCGGTGGAGTAGCTCAGCGCCCCGTACGGCGAAACGCCGCACCTGGTCATGAGCTTCTGGGAGGCGTTCGCGGAATAGAACGCGCCAATGCAGTCTATCAGGGACTTGTTGTCCGTAATGCCGCTGTCCACGCACTCTCCGAGCGCCAGCGCGTTGTTCACGCCGATTGCGCCCCGGAGCGCGGAGTTCAGCTCCGCAGGAGCATTCGCAGTGATATCGCTGAAGGTCAGCAGTCCGCCGATGTTCGCAGCGCTGTAGGTGCTGCCGGTCACCCGGACCGTGCCGCCGGAAACATACGCGCACCACTTATCCGAGCCGCTGCGGCGGTACTCTATCTGCGCCAGGGACTGTATCGCGCCGTCCGCGGAAGCCCTGCCGCCGGAGATAACATAGCAGCTGTCCCCGTCGAGGAAGCTGTGGTGGCTCGCGCCGAAGCTTACGCTGCTGCCGGTCACGGGAATAAGGATCCCGGACTCGGGGTCGAATATCTCGGTAAAGCCGATAACGGAACTGTCATCCGGGGTGAACACCGCGTGGGTGAACGCGAGATTCCTCGTCAGCTTCGGAGCGGACGAGAAGCTGTGTACCAGCCTGCCGCTGCCGGAAACCGCGTCTACGCAATAAAGCGTGATCTTTCCGGAAACCGTTTCGGTGTAATACACTTCGTCGTTGAGGGAAGCCGCAAGCGAAAGCTTGCTCTCGGATTCCACCGGAATGCCGATGAAGTCCAGTTCGTTGCCCGTTGTAAGCCGTGATGTGGCGATATAATATACGCCATCATCCTTGAAGCAGAGGGAAAGCAGCCTGCTGCTCTCGTTGTAGCCGAATCCGGTGAGCGCGCCGCTCATTATGATGTCCTCGGTGGAGAGGTCGATAATACTCTCGCTGTCCGCGCTGATAAGCAGCGTGCGGCTCCTGCTGCCGAAATCGCCGATTCCGGTCATCATCAGATGGCGCCGGTCCTCGGATACCCAGGCGATCTTCGCGTCCTCAAGCGGCTCGGAGCAGATGAGCGTTTCGCTCTGCCCCTCGTAGCGGTACAGGGAAATTCCCTGGCTGTCCTTCACCAGGAACACATCGCTGCTGATGAAGAACGCGCTGTCCGCGCTGATATAACTGTTGTAGCTCTCGGTCGGGATATCCGCCGGGAGAGTCACCCCTGCCGGCACGGAAGGAACATGCTCCTCAGGCTCGGCGGAGTTCTCCGGAGAGGAAGCCGTGCTGTCCGGAGTGGTAGGAACCGTCGTGGATTCCTCGGGGATCGTGGTCTGCTCCTCGGTGGGGAGTCCCTCGTCCTCCTCGGTGGGCTCGGAGGTCAGCTCCGGCTCGGCGGTGCCGTCCATCTCGGCGGAATCCTCCGTAGGCTCCACGGTGCCGTCCTCGGAACTGCCGGAAACATCGGTCACGGGCACGGGATTGACCGCGCCAGGCTCCGTAACTACCGTGGGAGGAAGCGTCACTTCGCCGGTGGATATCTCCGCGATGTCCACGGGCGCCGCGTTCTCAAAGTCGGAAGCCTCCATCACCTCGATGAGGAACACCTCCGGGTTATCCTGTAATTCCGCCGCAAAGCTGCCGGAACAGTAGACCGCCGCGCCGGTAATGCGCTGGTCGCCCCCTCCGGTGAATATGCCGCCGATGGAATCCGCGTCGGAAACGCGGCTGCCGTCGGAGAGATATAGCTGCTTCACGGGAATATTGCCGCCTGCGGTGAGGACGCTCTGCGCCTGCGCCGGAGTAAGCGGCTGTGCGAATGTCACGAGGAAATCCTTGGATTCGCTGCTCTCACGCTCCTGCTCCAGCTGCTGGAGGGCGTGGCTGAGCCTGTCGCTGGCGGAAAGCGTGGTAAGCCCTGTGTCAGTAAGGCTCACGCCGTCATTCCTGCCGAGGTTTGTCATGGCGATGGTGCCGACAGTCACCACCATTGCGGCGGCGGCAGCGGACATGCCGACATACAACGGAGTGAGCTTCTGCCGCTTCTTACCGCGCTTTGCGTTCTCGCGGACCTTATCGGCGTCGAACGTGTATTCGCTCATAAGCTGTTTGTAGAACTCGTTCCTGTTCATAAATGCGACAGACCTCCTTTCGTTGTATTTACTTTGGTCACCTCTAAAAACCTTGTTTGAGTGAAAATGTGTATAGCACACCGCCTGCTTCTTCAAACCTCCTCGTAAGGCATACAGCCTTACTTCGTCGGCTTTCATCGCATTCGGCGCACTCTACCCATTTTCCCTTTTCAAACCGGTTTTTAGATGTTCCCTTATATAATATGCATACGGGTCAGATACCGTATTTCTTTTTCTGCTTTTCGATGGTGCGGTAGAGCTTTGTCTTGACGGTGGAAAGCTTGATATCCAGCCGGTTCGCGACCTCCTCAAGCTTCATGTCACAGACGAAGTGCAGGTAGAAGATCCTGCCGGTCATCTCGTCGCCGGACATGATGTCGTCGAATATCTGCTTTGCGAGTATCTTGTCAGCCATGATATCCTCGAGCAGCTTCTGGTCCCGGGACATCTCCGCCTCTATCGCCGCGGACTGCTCCTCGTCGATGTCGGAAAGGATAACGTCGCGGTCCTTGCGGCGCTTGAACCCTGCGAACATGCTGCGGCACTCGAACTTTGCAATGTTGATGAGGAATGCCTCGGTGGACTCTATATCGGCGTAGCCCTTTTCGGAGATACGCTTATAGAACCGGGTGTAGACATTCTGCACAATATCCTCGGTGTCCTGAAAGCGTGCTGCGTGGCTCACAACGAAACGGGAAACCGGGCCGATAGTTTCGGCGTAAACGGCGTCAAAATAGCTGTCTAAGTCGGGATTACCCACGCAGAACTCACCTCACTCCACCGCCTGCAATACTGAAGTCACGCCACATATGAAAAAAGTTTCAGCATTTCAGCAAAATTTTATGCATGATTTTTGCCGATTTACACAATCGGAGCAACAAATTACCCGAAAAGCCATATTGTGGCAGCTTCTCTGAATAAAACCATACTTTTTTATTATACACCAACATGCCGGTTTTGTCAATCATGGGAGAATCCGTGGACGGGTTGCGCAATCGGGAAGAATGTGGTATACTTAGGTTAATGCGGAATTCGGAATTCATAATTCGGAATTTCGGTGTCCGCTTCGCGGACGATTATAATAATGCATACAATCGGAATTCCGCCGCGGCAGCGGCACAATAATTCCGCATTCCGAATTACGAATTCCGAATTGACCTTGGAGGCAGCCTTGAAACTCAGACATATTCTCTCCCCCCTGCTCGCGCTCACCCTTGCCGGGTGCATGAGCACGCAGCGCGAGATCCCGGAGCCGGACTTCCCGTCCGTGGAATCCACCGCCGGCACTTCTGCGGAGCCGGCGCAGCCCACCGGGGAATCCCCCGGGACGGCGGAATCCACCCCCGGCGCAGAATCCACCCCCGGAGCGGAATCCGGGGAATCCGCACCTACCACAGAACCCACCCCGACCACGGAGCCGCAGGACGCCGCCCACCGCATACTTGCCGGAATGTCCCCGGAGGAGAAAGCCGGGCAGCTTGTGCTGGCGCGCTATCCCGGGGCTTCCATCGCGGCGGAGGTGCTGGAGGAATTCCACCCGGGCGGCTTCACGCTGTTCGCGGCGGATTTCCAGGACGGCACCCCGGAGGGCATAGCCGCGGAGCTGGCGCAGCTACAGCAGGATTCTGGAATTCCGCTGCTGTTCGCCGTGGACGAGGAGGGCGGCACCGTGGTGCGCGTGTCGAAATACTCCCAGTACCGGGCGGAAAAGTTCCCGGCGCAGTCGGAGGTGCTGGCTTCCGGCGGCACGGACGGGGTGTATTCCGACGCGGCGGAGAAATCCGCGCTGCTGAAGTCCCTGGGGCTGAACATGAATCTCGCCCCTGTGTGCGACCTGCCGCGATCCGCGGAGGACTACATCTACGACCGGGCGTTCGGCACGGACGCGGATTCCGTTTCCGCTGCGGTGGCGAGCGCCGTGCGCAGCTACGCTGATAACGGCACGATATGCGCCCTTAAGCATTTCCCGGGCTACGGGAACAATCTCGACACCCACACGGGGATATCCATCGACAGCCGCCCCCTGACGGAGCTGGAATCCCTCGACCTGCTGCCCTTCCGCGCCGGGATAGAAGCCGGGGCGCCGGTGGTGATGGTGTCGCACAACATCGTGGAATGCGTCAACGCGGAGCTTCCCGGCTCGCTGTCGCCGGAGATGTACTCCCTGGTGCGCAGCCTGGGCTTCGACGGGGTGATAATGACGGACGACCTGTCAATGCAGGCTGTCGGAGAATACTGCGGCGAGAACCGGGCGGCGGTGCAGGCTTTCCTTGCCGGGGCTGACCTGCTGTGCAGCTCGGACTACGAGAGCGCGATAACTGCGCTGAACGCGGCGGTGGAATCCGGCGAGATAACGCAGGAGCGGCTGGACGAGTCCGTGCTGCGGATAATCAACATGAAACTGGAATACGGAATAATAGAGGAATGAGCATGAGCAAATACTACATATTCGACCTGGACGGCACCATCGCGGACAGCATGGGCTACTGGTACGGGAGCTTCACCCCGGAGGACCTCGGCAGCGAGGAGCGCATGGAGGAGGTCCGCCGGAGCATGAAAGAGAAATACGCGACCATCATCAGACCGCGGCCGGGCGCGCTGGAGGTCCTGGAAAGGCTCCGGCAGCAGGGCGCGGAGATGTGTATTGCCAGCGCGACCGACCGGTGGGTATCCCAGCCGTTCACCGAGAAATACGACATCGACCGCTGCTTCCGGTTCTACCTGGACTGCACCACCGCCGGCGCGCACAAGGACAAGCCGGATATCTACCTCCAGGCGGCGGCGCGGCTGGGCGCCTCCCCGGAGGAATGCGTCGTTGTGGAGGACAGCGCCTACTGCGCGAAAACAGCCCACAACGCCGGCTTCTTCGTGGTGGGAATCTACGACGTGAACACCGCCCCACGCGGCGACGTCAGCCAATACTCCGACATCTTCATACGCACCATGGAATCCTTCCCGCCGGGTTGCCCCGGCAGGCATTCGGGGGAATGAGCCACGAAAGAAATACGTTTTCACCCGAGCCGGGTAGCCCCGGCAGGGTCGGGCACGCCCGAGCCGGGGAACCCCGGCAGGCATTCGGGGAAATGAGCCACAAGAGAAATACGTTTTCACCCGAACAATAGCGCGGCTCCTATAAATCTCATATTATTGAAATCCGTCCGGCGGAGCCGGACGCCATGATTCCGAATTACGCATAAAAAAAGGGCTGTCTTCCGACAGCCCTTTTTATGTATCATCTGTTGTTCTGATTCTGGTAGCCCTGCTGGGGATTTACCTGCTGGGGAACACCCTGCTGGGGATAGCCCTGCTGAGGAACTCCCTGCTGAGGATAACCCCGCTGAGGAACGCCCTGCTGAGGAACGCTCTGCTGAGGATAGCCCTGCTGAGGATAGCCCTGCTGAGGAACGCTCTGCTGAGGATAGCCCTGCTGAGGATAGCCCTGCTGA
>OMDJ01000018.1_pt1 | contig 140567 bp, 139 predicted proteins | sample 1645211 | NCBI WGS metagenome assembly OMDJ01 (sample SAMEA103958142, study PRJEB25191) | human gut metagenome | biome: human-associated habitat [ENVO:00009003]; feature: intestine environment [ENVO:2100002]; material: feces | place: Germany | collected 2013/2015 | reverse complement strand
CAGTGGCGGACAGCGCTCCGTCCGCTGAAGCGGCGCAATCCACCACAGCCGTGAGTACGTCCGCCGCAACGCCGGAAACCGCAGAGGAATCCCAGCCCACGGAGGAGCAGTCCGCCACAGTGGCGGACAGCGCTCCGTCCGCTGAAGCGGCGCAATCCACCACAGCCGTGAGTACGTCCGCCGCAACGCCGGAAACCGCAGAGGAATCCCAGCCCACGGAGGAGCAGTCCGCCACAGTGGCGGACAGCGCTCCGTCCGCTGAAGCGGCGCAATCCACCACAGCCGTGAGCACGTCCGCCGCAACGCCGGAAACCGCAGAGGGATCCCAGCCGGAATCTCTGCCGGAGGACGGGACTTACTCCAGCCGGGACGATGTGGCGCTGTATATCCACACCTACGGGCACCTCCCCGGAAACTTCATCACGAAAAAGGAAGCCCGTGAGCTTGGCTGGAGCGGCGGCTCAGTGGAGGAATACGCCCCGGGCAAATGTATCGGCGGCGACCACTTCGGCAACTACGAGGGACTTCTCCCGGAGAAATCCGGCAGGAGCTACACCGAATGCGACATCGACACGCTGGGCAGCAGCGGCCGCGGCGCAAAGCGGATCATCTTCTCGAACGACGGGCTGATCTACTACACCGACGACCACTACGCTTCATTCACACTACTTTACGGAGAGGAATAACACATGAAAACACTTATTATTGACGCAGCAACCGTTGGCAGCATGGACATTATCCACGGCAGATTCTACGCCGCATTCGATTTCCCGGAGTGCTACGGCGAAACGCTGGATTCGCTCCACGACTACCTCGGCGAAATCAACACCGAAGCCGAGATAAAAATTCTGAACAACTCCGCGCTGGAAGGTTCCATCGGGGAAAAGGACGCAGCAGGGCTGCGCCGGGTGCTCAATGACAGCGCCGCAGAGAATCCGAACATTCACGTTGAATTCCTGGATTGAAAAAATATCACAAAAAACATGTAACTGCGCCCGAAAAGGCGCAGTTTTTTTATAAATTTATGATATAATATAAATGTAGATTAATAATTCCGGTGCGCCAATTTCGAAACAACAAACCGACAGAAAAAGGAGCTGTATCAAAATGCCGAAGGAATCCAGACTACCCGGTGAGGGAAATGCGCAGCGTCTTAAAATGCTGTACCTCCGGGACATCTTTCTGAAATACACAAACGAGAACCAGTCGCTTACGCGCCAGCAGATTGAAGAAAAACTCGCGGACCTGGGCGTATCCGAGGGCAGAAAGGCATTCGCCGAGGATATAGAGGCGCTGCGGCAGTACGGCATGGATATACAGTCCACCAACGGGCGAACTGCCTCCTACCAGCTGATGAGCCGGGACTTTGAGCTGGCGGAGCTGAAGCTGATCGCCGACGTGATCAGCTCCTCCAAGTTCCTTACCTACAACCAGTCTGCGGAACTTCTGCACAAGATAGAAAATCTCTGCTGCGACTGCGACGCAATGCAGCTGCGCCGCAACGTATTCGTAACCGGGCGCTCCAAGCAGCCGAACAAGGGCGTGCTTTACAACGTGGACACAATACAGCGCGCCATCGCCGGAGAAAACGGAAAATTTAAGATATCGTTCAAGTATTTCGAGTACGACATGAATCGCCGCAAGAAATACCGCGACAAGGCAAGGATCTGCACTCCCTACGCGCTGGTGTGGGACCGGGATCACTACTACCTCGTTGCGTGGAACGACCACCGGGAGTGCTACTCCAACTTCCGCGTGGACCGCATGGAATCCGTGAGGATAACCGCCGAGCCTGCGCGCCCCCTCGACCGGGATTTCGACCTGACCCAGTATGTCATGACGCACATCTCAATGTTCAGCGGCGACGAGGTGGAAGTAAAGATACGCTGCGACCAGAGTATTGTAAACGCAGTACTGGACAGGTTCGGCATGGACGTCCGAATGATCCCTGACAAGGACGGGGAACATTTCACGCTGTACGCCAGCGTGGTGGCAGAAGCGCCGTTCTACGCGTGGCTGTTCCAGTTCGGCGGAAAGGCTGTGGTGCAGTCCCCGGAGTGGGTCCGCCAGGAATACATAGACATGCTCAGGGACGTGATGGAAAACGCGTGAATACACACATACTGCCTGCCAAACTGGCGTTGACGACGCAGATGTGCCGACAATTGAAAAGGGGCTGCGAATCATCGCAGCCCCTTTAACTGTTTATTCCTGACAGATCACTTTACAAAAGGATTCTCGGTCGGATACATCATGCCGGCAGGCTGATTGAATCCGATATCCTGAACGCCGAGATAACGGAAGAGGTCGAACAGGAGCTTTCCGTAGTGACCGAATGCAACCGCACCGTGGTGGGGATAACGCTTTTCAACCAGAACGTGACGGTAGAAGCGTCCCATCTCGGGGATCGCAAAAATACCGATACCGCCGAAGGAACGTGTAGGAACATCGAGGATCTCGCCCTCTGCGATGTATGCACGGAGCTGTCCCTCGCTGTCGCACTGTAAACGATAGAATGTGATGTCGCTTGCTGCGATATCGCCCTCGAGAGTGCCTCTTGTGAAGTCAGGCTCGCTGCCTGCTGGCTCAAGCAGACGGTGCTGGATAAGCTGGTACTTGACAGCACGGTCGGAGCACATCTTGCACTCGGGAGTATTTCCGCAGTGGAAGCCCATAAATGTATCTGTAAGAGAATAATTGTACTTGCCCTTGATATCCTCGTCATATATGTACTTGGGAACGGAGTTGTTGATATCAAGCAGTGTAACAGCGTCAGCGGAAATGCACATACCGATATATTCGCTCAGTGCGCCGTAGATATCAACCTCGCAGGATACGGGGATTCCGCGGCTTACAAGTCGGCTGTTTACATAGCAGGGCTCAAATCCGAACTGGGAGGGGAATGCGGGCCAGCACTTGTCAGCGAATGCAACGTACTTTCTGGAGCCCTTATGGTTTTCTGCCCAGTCTAAAAGGGTAAGCTCGAACTGTGCCATGCGCTTATTGAGGTCGGAATAATAGCGACCCTCGCCCATCTCCTTTGCCATATCAGCGCATACAGCGTCGATTCTGGGATCGTTCTCGTGCTCCTTGAAGGAAACGAGGAGGTCGAGCTCGGAGTTCTCTTCGATCTCAACGCCTAACTCATATAAGCCCTTGATAGGAGCATTGCAGGCGAAGAAGTCCTGGGGACGGGGACCGAAGGTGATGATCTTTAAGTTCTTGACGCCGATGACAGCTCTTGCTACCGGAACGAAGTCCTTGATCATCTTAACGATGTCGTCAGCGGTGCCAACGGGATACTCAGGGATAAAGCCCTTAAGATGACGCATGCCAAGGTTGTAGGAGCAGTTGAGCATTCCGCAGTAAGCGTCGCCTCTGCCGTTGATCATGTCGCCGTCGCCCTCTGCTGCTGCAACGAACATTACGGGGCCGTCGAAATTCTTTGCGATAAGGGTTTCAGGAGTTTCAGGACCGAAGTTACCGAGGAATACTACTAAAGCGTTGCACTCAGCCTTCTTTACGTCCTCGACAGCCTTAAGCATATCAAGCTCGTTCTCAACGGTAACGGGACATTCGTATATCCCCTCTCCGTAAGCGGAAACTATAGCCTTACGGCGTCTTTCGGATAAAGCGATAGGGAAGCAGTCACGGGATACGGCAATTATGCCGAGCTTAATTTCAGGTATGTTGGTCATTAGTTTTACCCTCTCAATTATATATTTCCGGGAAGTTTTGATACTCCCGACAGTTTACGTTTATAGGATATCACAAAAACTTTTGCTTGTCTAGTGTTTTTTTGTCGCAATCATGCAAAATCTACCCAAAAAACAACGAAAAGCAGATTATAAAGTTGTCAATCCGGGAAATTTGTGATAGAATGAATCAGATAGGCGGCACTTACCGTACTATACATACAGAAAATAATCAAAGGAAAGAAGCGACTAAATCACAATGAACAAGGACCTGACGATCGGAAACCCCGGAAAATCCCTCATCATGTTCACGATACCGCTGTTCATCAGCGTAATGTTCCAACAGATGTACAATATCGCCGACAGCGTGATCGCCGGTAAATTCGCCGGAGAGGACGCCCTCGCGGCGATCGGCGCAAGCTACCCCATAACCATGATATTCATGGCGGTGGCGGTGGGCTGCCAGATAGGCTGCTCGGTGGTCATAAGCAAGCATTTCGGCTCCGGCAATATGCAGATGACCAAGACCTGTATCTCCACCTCGCTAATTTCAGGAACCGTGCTCTCCGCTATACTTACGCTTGTAGGAGTGCTCTTCAGCGGAGTATTCATGCAGTGGGTGCAGACTCCGGCAAACATATTTGACGACGGCTGCCTGTACCTCATGATCTATACCGGCGGATTCATATTCCTTTTCCTCTACAATATCGTCACCGGTATTTTTAACAGCCTGGGTGACAGCAAGACGCCGCTGTACCTGCTTATCGCAAGCTCCGTCGGCAACGTTATCCTGGACTGCATTCTCATAATCCCGTTTAAAATGGGAGTCGCCGGCGCGGCATGGGCTACATTCGCGGCGCAGGGTGCGGCTTGTATACTGGCGCTGTTCCTATTGTTCCGCCGCGTGAAATCCATGAAAATACAGGGCGGAAAGCCGTTCAGCGGCAGGGCGCTCGGCGAAATCTGCACGGTGGCAGTCCCCAGCGTACTCCAGCAGAGCTTCATCTCCGTCGGCAACCTGTTCATTCAGTACATGGTCAACGGATACGGCTCCTCCATCGTTGCCGGGTACTCCGCCGCCATCAAGCTGAACACCTTCGCGATAACCTGCTTCACCACCATCGGAAACGGCATGTCCAGCTTCACGGCGCAGAATATCGGCGCGGATAAGCCGGAGCGTATCCGTAAAGGATTCCGCTCATCGCTGTTCTTCTCGCTGGGCACTGCGGCTGTGTTCTTCCTGCTGTTCTTCATACTCAGCGAACCTCTTCTCTCACTGTTCATGAACGGCGACAGCTCCCGGCTCGCGATGGACACCGGCGTGGACTTCCTGCGTATTGCTTCGCCGTTCTACTTCATCGTGTGCATTAAGCTGCTCTGCGACGGAGTGCTCCGCGGCAGTGAAGCCATGGGCTGCTTCATGGCGGCGACATTCACGGATCTTATCCTACGCGTGGTCCTCGCTGCAATATTCTCCAACACCATGGGCGAGGTACGCGGGATCTGGCTCTCCTGGCCGGGCGCGTGGATCGCAGGTACAATAATGTCAGTGATATTCTACCTGACTGGCATGTGGAGCAGAAAACTCCGGAAAACTCCCATCGCCAAAACCGTAGAAGAATCCCTGGAGGATATCTTTGAGGAATCCCCGGCTGAAGAATCAGAGGAATGATCATACGGCATGATATCCAGAGGGCGGAACGTGATTCCGCCCTTTCTGCACCTCAGATTTCCGATAAGTGTGGCGGAATCCGCCGTCAGTCCTCCCGACATGAAAATCATACCCATTACCCGGGTTATTTTCCCTTTTTCGCTTGCAAAATATCCGGATATATGCTACAATAGAAATAGAAAAAATAAAGTAAGGAGGCTTTACCATGACTGACTCCAAGGACGGCAAAATAATCCACGCAGCAGCAGAGATATCAATTGACCCGAACTGCACTACTGCATTCATGACCCTTGAGCCGCCTGCAAACGGTGGACTTGAGATGACAGTCGATAAAGCTCTTGCGGCCGTTGCTGATAAGGGTATCAGCTTCGGGCTGATGGAAAACGAGATTGAACGCGCGGTCACAGAGCAACGCTACGGCGAGAACATCTGCATCGCGCGTTGGCAGCCGCCTGTGAACGGCGAGGACGGAAAGATCGACTACTACTTCAAGCGTGAAAGCACGTTCAAGCCTGTCGAGGACGAAAACGGCAACGTTGACTACAAGAACCTGGGACTGGTACGCAATATCTACAAGGGTACCCCGATAGCCAGGATCACGCTGCCCACCGAGGGCATTCCGGGCACCGACATCATGGGGAAATCCGTTCCGCAGAAGGTGGGAGTTCCGGTCACTTTCGCCGTCGGCAAGGGTACTGAACTCGTGAACGACGGCACCGAGATAGTCGCTGTCACCGATGGAAATCTCGCCTACACCAACGGCGCGTTCTGCATTGAGGAATCCCTGCTGATACGCGGCGACGTGGACGTTTCCAGCGGAAACATTGACTTCATCGGCGACATCATCATCAAGGGAAATGTCCTGGAGGGCTACGCAGTGACCTCTAAGAAGAACATCACAATAAACGGCAACGTCACCAACGGCACCATTACCGCCGACGGGAACATCACTGTCAAGCTGGGCTGCATAAATTCCAACCTGCACAGCGAGCTTGGCAGCATTAAGCTGGATTTCTGCGAAAACAGCAAGCTGTACGCCGGGCAGAATGTCGAGGCTTCCTCCTTTGTGGGAGGAGAGGTTTTCGCCGGAAAGGACATCATTGCAAGCGGCAAGGGTATCATGATGGGCGGTAAGTACACCGCGCTGGAAAACATCACCGCTTCCGTCATCGGCTCGGAAAGCTACGCCAAAACCCTGGTCACCCTCGGCAACAACGCAGTTCTCACCGAGGAGATGGAGGGGCACAAGCACGCGATACAGAACTACGAGGATAAGCTTGACCAGCTCGGGAAGATCGTCACCGCCCTCACGGAGATGGCGAAGGTGAGCAAGCTCAGCCCGGAGCGCGAACAGATGAAGGTCGAGGCAATGCGCTCAAGATTCCAGATCCAGGGCGAGATAAAGCGCCTTAACGGCAGGATAAAGGAGATCGAAACCACCCTGGAGCGCAAGCAGAACCTGTCTGTGTCCTGCAAGCGCGCTTTCTACCCCGGCGTCACCCTGCGTATCAACTCCTGCATATTCCAGGTGAATACCATGACGCCGCACTCAAGAGCAACCATCGGCGACGGCGAGATCGTAATGAAGCCGCTCTGATACCGGACAACAGAATAAGAAAGGGGCTGTTTTCAGCCCCTTTTTTTGTATTTCTCCGCTTGTTTCCAAGAGTACTGTTCCGGAATGAGAAACACCCCCGAATTACTTCGGGGGTGCGGTTAGTGTTTGAACTATCTGGTCACTTATTGTTGATTACTTTCTCTTGCGAGAAACTACTACAGCAGCACCAGCCAGAGCAACAACGCCAGCAGCTACAGCTACGCCAGCAACGCCAGTGTCAGGGTTGCCCTTGTTAGCGTCGGTGTTGGTATTGGTGTTGTCAGCAGCGTCAGCAGTCTCATCGGAAGTAGCAACCTCAGCGGTGTCGTCAACAGTTACGTCAACAGTCTCATCAACTGTTACGTCAACAGTCTCGTCAACGTCAGCGGTCTCAACAACCTCTACGGTCTCGTCAGCGGGCTCATCTGCAGGAGCAGTGGTATCAGCGGGCTTTGTGGTATCAGCAGGCTTTTCAGCAGCGGTCTTGGTGATGTCCTCGCCCTTGGAGTTCAGCAGAGTGTAGGAAACGATCTCGAACTCATAAGCATCAGCATAGTTCTGGATCCATACCTGTGCATATGTATCAGTGGACTTGAAGATAGGAGTGTCCTGAGAATAGTTCAGAACGAACTCGCCTCTCTTGTCGGTAGCCTTCAGCAGGTAATCCTTATCGCCTGCGGAAGAGCCCTCGAGGCCCCACTCGATCTGCTTCCAGCCTGTGGACTGGGAGTTGAAGCCAAATGCGCCGCCAACCCAAGCCTGCTCAGCGATAGCGGACTCAACAGCTCTCTTATCTGTAGCCTTCACGGTCAGAGTGAAGCCGGTGAAGTCAGACATAGGAGCAAAGTCTGTGAACAGCGGAACGTTGGGGTCATCAGACAGCAGGCATGCGAACATACCAGACTGCATGTTTGTGCTGCCCTTGAATGCGGCAGCAGCGAAAGATGTAACTGTGGTTGTTGCAGCAACTGCGACAGCAGCAACTGCAGCGATAACACTTCTTAACTTCATAAGAATGATCCTCCTAAAATTTTGTTGAGCGGATAGCAAACACTAAATCCTCTTGTATATTGTACTATAAATCATAAAAAAATGCAACTGTCATTTTACACACAAATTACAGTTTTTTTTAGGCAATTCCAATAATTTTTTTATTAAAAAAGCACAATGCGTATTTCCTTCAGAAACACGCATTGCTTATTGCTTAATTTACCTAACTTTAGTCATCCCTGCGGATGGTCAGCATGATTCCAGCCGCGCCGAGGACTGCCGCTCCAGCCGCTGCCATGTTGAACGGCACGCCGGTATTCGGGTTTCCGGGCGCTGTTGTGGTAGCATTTGTAGCACCGTTCGTAGTTCCGCTGACAGTACCTGTTGTGGAACCGTTACCGTTTGCCGCGCCGGTAGTTCCGGTCGTTGTTCCGGAGGTAGTACCGCTGTTCATGCCGGAATTGTCCCCTGCCCCGGAGGTCGTTCCATTTGCGGTATTGCCGCCGGTAATGCCGTTCACCACGTCCTCGCCGGCGTCAACTACGCCGTTGACTATATCCTCGCCGGCGTTTACAACTCCGCCGATAACGCCGCCATTGTTAGCGGAAGCCGCGCAGGTCAGCGAAGCTGCTGCCGCAACAGCCGCCGCAAATCCAAGAAGCTTTTTCATAGATCTTCTCCTTATTATAATATTATTGTACAGCATGACTGCACGGTATTATTATCTGCACGACTTATCGCTTTATTATTGGTGCATTTTTCCTTGATTTTCTGACGGCAATCCGCTTTCTGCTTGACATTGCACAGTTATGGTAGTATAATATTACTTACGGGGCTTTATGCCCTGATTTATCATATCACAAAGCCCCGTAATACACCGGGCATTACTAGGTTTTAATATCATCAGGAGGAAAAAATGAGCGAATACAATTTAGGCACGAAGTGCGTACAGGGCGGCTACACGCCCGGAAACGGCGAACCCAGACAGGTTCCGATAATCCAGAGCACCACATTCAAATACTCCACCAGCGAGGACATGGGCAAGCTGTTCGATCTTGAGGCAAGCGGCTACTTCTACACTCGTCTCCAGAATCCTACCAACGACACCGTTGCTGCAAAGATCGCCGACCTTGAAGGCGGCTCTGCAGCCATGCTGACCTCTTCCGGTCAGGCTGCGAATTTCTTCGCGGTATTCAACATCGCTGGCTGTGGCGATCACATCGTTGCCTCCAGCTCCATCTACGGCGGCACATTCAACCTGTTCAATGTGACCATGCGCAAGATGGGCGTGGACTTCACCTTCGTCAGCCCGGACTGCACCGAGGATGAACTCAACGCAGCATTCAAGCCCAACACCAAGGCTGTGTTCGGCGAAACCATCGCAAACCCTGCGCTTACCGTGCTTGACATTGAGAAGTTCGCGAACGCTGCGCACGCGCACGGAGTTCCGCTGATCGTTGACAACACCTTCGCAACTCCCATAAACTGCCGTCCGTTTGAGTGGGGCGCCGATATCGTAACTCACTCCACCACCAAGTATATGGACGGACACGGCGCTGCGGTGGGCGGCTGCATAGTTGACAGCGGTCACTTCAACTGGCTGGAGCATGCAGACAAGTTCCCCGGACTGTGCACCCCTGACGAGAGCTACCACGGAATAACCTACGCTGAGAAGTTCGGTATCGGCGGCGCATTCATCACCAAGGCGACTGCGCAGATGATGAGAGATCTCGGCTCTATCCAGGCACCGATGAATGCCTTCATTCTCAACCTCGGACTTGAGAGCCTGCATGTACGCATAAAGCGCCACTGCGAGAACGGACTTGCCGTTGCACAGTTCCTGAGCAAGCACCCCAAGATCGAATACGTCAACTATCCCGGACTGCCCGGCGACAAGTACTATGAAACCGCGCAGAAGTATATGCCCACCGGCACCTGCGGCGTAGTAAGCTTCGGCATGAAGGGCGGCAGAAAGGCTGCCGAGGAATTCATGAAGCACCTCAGACTCGGCGCTATCGAAACCCACGTTGCAGACGCACGCACCTGCTGCCTGCACCCGGCAAGCGCAACCCACCGCCAGATGAACGACGAGGAACTCAAGGCGTGCGGCGTATTCCCGAACCTGGTAAGATACTCCTGCGGACTTGAGGACGCACAGGATCTCATCGACGACATCGCACAGGCACTCGACAAAATCTGATATCAATAAAAACAACCTCCGACCCGAAAGAGCCGGAGGTTATTTTTATGCCCGGATCAGCAGAGCTCGAAGTCGATGAATCCGCCGTTGACGTTCACGCTGACGCATTTTACATGCACCTTGTCGCCGACAGTGAATACGCTGCCGTCCGCGGCGCCGGTCAGGATAACTCCGTGCTGCACCTCGTAATCCCCCAGCGGAAGCGTCGCAACGCTCACCATTCCCTCCACCGTATTTGGCAGCAGGACATAGATACCTCCGGCGCTGACTCCGGAGATGATACCGTCGAACTCCTCCCCGATGTGGGACTTCATGTATTCCGCCATGTAGAGGTTCTCGCAGTCGCGCTCGCAGCGTATCGCGGAAAGCTCCGTATTGCTCGCCTGGAGCGCCGCCGACTGCGCAAACGCAGCGTACTTCCGGCAGAGCTTCTCGTGGCTCAGCGCATAGACGTAATCCGTCAGAATACGATGAATCGACAGGTCTGCGTAGCGGCGTATCGGCGAGGTGAAGTGCGCATATTCCGGCATGACAAGCCCGTAATGTCCCAGCGGCTCCTCGCTGTACCGTGCTTTCATCATCGTGCGCAGTACGATACGGTTGATCACCATTGCGCGGTCGCTGTCCTTGTTCTCCCGGAGGATCCTCGCAAGCTCCCCTGCCGGCGCGTTCATTCCCAGCGCCCCGGGATTTATCCCCAGCGCGGTCAGCGTTTCGCGGAGTGCGTCCAGTTTCTCAGATGTTGGAGCCTCGTGTACGCGGTATACGAACGGTATTTTTTCCTTCATGGCAAGGGCTGCGGCGGAGTTGTTCGCCATCAGCATGAATTCCTCGATAATTCCCTCGGCAATACCGGTGGTGCGCGGCTTTACGTCAATACACACGCCATTCTCGTCCGTGATTATCTTGGTTTCGGAGGTGTCAATCTCCGGGGCGCCGCGCTCAATACGGTTCTTTTCAAGGATCTCCGCAAGCTCCCTCATAATAGGAATGCGGTCGATCACCCGGGCGTATTTTGCCTTTATCTCCTCGTCGGCAGTGCCGTCGATTATCTTGTTGACCTCGCTGTAGACTCCCTTCACGCGGCTGCGTATCACGGATTTCTCAAAACGGTAGTTCAGCAGCTTTCCCTGGAAGCTGACCTCCATCAGGCAGGAAAACGCCAGCCTGTCCACCTGCGGATTCAGGGAACATATCCTGTTGGAAAGCTGCTTCGGAAGCATAGGCACCACCTGGTCGGCATAGTAAATGGAAGTGCCACGGTAGAATGCCTCCTCATCTATCTTGCAGCCACGTGGAACGTAGTGGGATACGTCCGCAATGTGTACTCCCAGCTTGTAGCAGCGGTCGGTCTTGGAAATGCTGACCGCGTCGTCTATGTCCTTTGTGTCTGCACCGTCAATTGTGAATATCGGTTCTCCGCGGAGGTCAAGCCTGCGGAGTATTTCATCGCCGTCCGGCTCGTCAATATCCAGCTTAGCCGCCTCAAGCAGCACATCGTCCGGGAAATTCACATGCAGCCGGTTGGACATCATGTAGGCCTCTGCGCCTGCCTTTGCCGTATCGCTGGAGCCGAACACGTCCACGATATTCACCGTATGGTCCATGTGGCGCTCGCCGCGCTTCTTGATGGAAAACACGACCTTGTCCCCGACATGCATAGCCGCCGCCTTTGAAACCTTCGCGATAACCAGAGGGTCGCTGCACAGCCTGTCCGGAAGCACCATCAGCTTGTTCCCCTCGGCGACGATAACGCCGGTAAGAAGCGCGTCGGTTTCCTCAAGGACTGCCAGCACGACCGCTTCCGGAGAATGGTGGATATCGTCCGATGGGGCTGTCATTTTCGCCAGCACGATATCTCCGGGAATCGCGCCGCACATATCCCTGCCGCGCACGAAATACTCCTGCGGCATATCCCCCACCTGCTTCACGAATCCGGAACGCTGTGAAACGCGGCTCACTTCCGCCTTGAAGTAGGTTTCCGGGTGCTTTATCCAGCAGTTCCCCTTCTTGTAGGCAATGTCGTTGTGCTGCTTCATTTCCGCCAGGGCGTCCTCGAGCTTCTTTATTCCCTTCTTGTTAACACCCATCTGGTCGGCCAGCTGACGGACTGAAAGTCCTTTTTCGCCAGCCTTGTACAATCCCATTAATATCGAAAGTTTAAAATTGTTCATACTTATCCTTTCTCATATTCCGGCGCCACCGGACAACATAATTAGTATTCCGTTTTTATCTCGATTTAACAAAAAGGACAGGCGGTTCAGCCTGTCCTGATGTATTACTGTTCAGCAGTTGAAGTTGCGCTCTCTGCCTGGGAGGTACCGCCTTCATCCTGCGCTGCCTGCGGCGTGCTCTCGGAGCCAGCGTCTGCAGTCGCTGCTGCGGAATCAGCGGAGGTATCCGCCGTGCCGACCTCGACTGTGACTGCCGCTGAATCGTCCTCGCTGCTTGTATCAGAAACTGTGCTTGAAGTAACGGAACTGCCGGAGGACTCATCCTTAGAGCCACCGAAGTATACATTAACGACATTCACCACGATAGCCAGAACAAAGAACACGATCGCAGCGGTGGTCATTGCCTTATTGAGCATTGCCTCCTTGGTCCTGCCGGAGTTCTTGCCGAAGTAGTTATCGCTGGAGTTACCGGAAATGGTCTTGGACATCTGTGTTTTTGTATCCTGCATGAGCACCACGATAATGATGAATACGCATGCAATTATCAGTACGATAGCGCTGATTATTTCAAATATACCCATTAGTTGAAATTCCTCCATATAATTATGTACTCAATTATAAAATTGTACAAGTGATATCATACTATCCAAGTATACCACATAATCAGTTAAAATGCAAGGGTTTTTTAAAATTTTTTTGATTTTTTTTGGAAGTGAACAGTATCCCCATCCACGCTGCCTAATCAATCCCTGCGCTGCCGGAGCGTCATTAATGGGAAAATCCGGAATATACTATACTGTACAAGCAGAAAGGAGTTAAAATGTCAAGACTCAGAGTTATATTGTGCGGATTTATTACAGGCAGTGTGATGGCAGTCCCGGGGATCAGCGGCGGATCAGCTGCAATGATAATCGGAGTATACGACGATCTTCTCCGGGCAGTCAGCCGGTGCTTCTCCGAACCGCGCAGGAATATTCCGCTGCTGCTCCGGTTCGCGCTGGGTGGAATCCTAGGGCTGTTCCTGATGGCAGGGGCGATATCCAGACTGCTGACCACCCCGGCGGAGGTTCCGGTAAGATTCTTGTTCCTCGGCGCGGTGGCAGGTGGAATTCCGGCGATATTCCGGAAAGCCGGCGTGCGTAGGCTGAATGCCTCGGGACTGGCGCTGATTCTTTCGGGGGCGGCAGCAGTCCTGCTGCTGGCGTCACTTCCGGAGGGACTGTTCACCCCGGGCGAGCGCGGATTCGCCGACATTGCGCTGCAATTCACCGGCGGAATGCTCCTGGCTGCTGCGCTTGTGCTGCCGGGAATCAGCGCGTCACACTTCCTCTACATGCTCGGAATTTACGATGCCGTGATGGAGAAGCTCAGCACCCTTGACCTGATTCCGCTGCTGCCCCTCGCCGCAGGGACGGTTCTCGGAATATTCCTGACCGCGCGGCTGATCGAAACGCTGTTCCAGCGCCACCAGGCAGGGACGTTCCTGGTTATCCTCGGGTTCATGCTGGCTTCACTCCGGGAGCTGATCCCCCGGGGCGCGGAGCCATGGCAGATACTCACCGGAATCCCATGCATACTGGTCGGATTTGTGCCGGTTTACTTTATACAATCTGACGGAAAGAATGCTAAACCTGCACGGAACCGGGAATAATATATTGTGCCTTTCCCACTTGACAGAAACAATATATAGTGATATAATTGTATCAAGGTCAACAAATGATACTATTAAAGAGGAGTGATCTTATGAAAATCAATGTGACCGGCGGAACACTTCCGCAGCAGGAAATAGACTACTACACCGAAATGGCGCTGAAGAAGTACCCGGAGAGGAACATCACCGCCATTGACATGGACATAGACGGGGATTACGTCAACTGCACCTACCACTTCTGTGATCAGCCGTTCGAGCGAATCCGCCGCATAACCGGCTACCTGGTGGGGACCCTCGACAGATTCAACAACGCCAAGAGAGCCGAGGAAGCCGACCGAGTAAAACACGGGCTTACCCAGCAATAAAATATCTGGCTGCTCCGGCAGCCAGTCTTTTTTTAGCATAAAAAAACTCCCCACCTTGCGATGAGGAGAATTTTTTGTGTACATCAGCCCTTAACAGCACCGAGGGCAACGCCCTTAACGATGAACTTGGAAAGGCAGAGATAGATAATTACAACAGGCAGAATGGAAAGGGCAATAGCAAGGTAGTTAACACCGTAGTCGTTGACCTTATCCATTGCGAGGATACCCGCAACCATCATCGGCATTGTCTTCTGGTCGAAGTTACTTGAAATGAGGATCATGGAAGGAGTATAGTAGTTGTTCCAGCTTGCAACGAATGCGAAGATAGCCTGAACTGCGAGCGCCGGCTTCAGCATAGGAAGCGCGATAGTAATGAACGTCCGGAACTCGCCGCTTCCGTCGATTCTGGCGGCCTCAACGATCTCCAGGGGGAAGGAAGACTTCATGTACTGGAGAATGAAGAATACCGTGGAAGGAGCTGCGATCGCAGGAAGGATCAAAGGCAGGTAGTTATCCTGGAGTCCGATCTGGATCATGAACTGTAAGAAACCGGTGGAAACGACCTGCATCGGGATCATCATAACTGCAAGAATAAATGTTGTCGCAAACTTCTTGAGCTTGAAGTCGTAAACCGTAAGACCATATGCGGTGAGCGCAGAGAAAATAACAGTCAGGACTGTGGAGCATGCTGCGATCACGATACTGTTCCTGTAACCGATCCATACGTTGTAAACATCTGCGTAGGCATCTCTGGTCGTAAGGGTATTCCAGTTATCCAGGACATGTGTGCTGGGGATAAGGGTGATACCGCTTGATGTTATGTCCGAAGAAGCTCTGGTCGCATTGATGACCAGTATGTAAATCGGTAAAAGGCAGATGATAGTGAGAAGGATACAAACAACGAATCTGATAATACCATGGACTTTTATGCTGGTTGAATAATCCTTGGTTGCCGTACTTGACATGTATTCATACCCTCCTTACTTGGACTTCTTGCGCTTCTTTACAGGAGCGGTAGAATCTGTGTTGAATCTGTAGATAATCAGACCGAATATCAGGGTTACGATGAACAGAAGCACGGAAGCGCCTGCCGAGTAACCGTAGTTCGGCTTGAGAGGATTGATGTGGAAGTTGTTATAGATGAATACCGCCACAGTTTCCAGGCTGTTCTTTACTGTACGTCCTTCGTGGAAGAGGTACGGGATATCGAACATCTGCAATCCACCGATCATTGACGTGATGAACACATAGATGAATATAGGCTTGAGAATAGGCATTGTGATGCGGAAGAAGGTATTTGCACCGCTGGAACCGTCGATGGAAGCCGCCTCATAGATAGACGGATCAATTCCGAAGATACCGGACATCAGCAGCAGTGTAGTGTTACCGAACCACATCCAGGTCTGAATGAACCATACGAGGATTCTCGCACTCCAGACATTATCAACAAACTTGAAAGGTTCAAGTATTACTTCCCAATTTAATAAAAGAGCGTTTACAGCGTTGTACTTGTTATTGCCGAAAAGCATAAGGAACAGGGCGGCAACAGAGGACGCCGTGATGATGTTAGGCAGATACATTACTACCTTGAAGAAGCCAGTGCCCTTTAACTTGATTCTGACATCGGAGAACCATACTGCAAGAAGCAGGGAGAGCACAATCTGTAATACGAAGTTACCAGCCCAAAGAATGAGTGTGTTTCCAATGGATCTCATAAACTCCTCTTGGATTGCTGCACCCGGGCTGTATTTACCTTCCTGACCAAAAAGAAGCCACTGGAAGTTCTGTAATCCTACAAATTCATTAGCAGTGTCGCCATTGCCGCGAAAGCTCAGGAAAAACGTGTTAATGAGGGGATAAATCATAAAGAAAGCATACGCAATAAAAAATGGTAGTATGAACATATAGCCATATTTTGCATAGCTTATCATCTTACTGCGCTTCTGTGCTGCAGCATTCATAGCACACCCTCCAATTTTTTTGTTAAAAATTCAACGATACATTGCTTACGGGTTTTCGCCCGTAAGCAATTCATATCGTTGAAAAGGTTATTCAGTTACAGTGCAGAGAAGTAACTACTGATTACTCAACTACAATGTCAGGGAATGTTGCAACTACAGACTTCTTGAATGCGTCTACAGCCTCTTCCTTGGTTGCGTATGTACCAGCGATGTAATCCTGTACAGCGGTGTTCAGGCAGGACTTGATCTTGGAGTCATACTCTGTGATCAGACCGTCCATCTTGATGTTGTTAGCGCCGTCAGCGAGAACTGCGAACTGGTCCTGACCGCCGAGGAGGTCATTCTTGTTGGTGCCAGCGTCGATGATAGTCTGCATAGCAACCTTGTTGTTGGTGAAGTCGCCGGTGAACTCAGCATACTTCTGCATTGTGTCAGCGTCAGTTGTGAAGAACTTTACGAACTCAGTAGCGAGGTCCTTGGTGTCGCACTTGGTGCTTGCTGCGAGCCATGTGCCGCCCCAGAAGTAACCGGTCGGGCCCTGGCAGATGTTGTACTTGCCGAATGTAGGACCGGAGAGGTTGCCGTCGTCGTCCTTGGTAACGCCCTCTGCCTGCCACAGCTGAGAACCATCAGAGTTGGTCATGCACCATGTGGAGAAGAAGTAACCCATTGTTGTGCCGTCCTGGCCTGCCTGGTACCAAGCGGGATCCCACTGCGGAACGCCTGCGAGGTAGTGGTTGTCAGCCATTGTCTTAGCAACATCGAAGAAGTCTTCAGCGGTGTCCATAACGAGCTTGCCGTCAACTACCCAAGGCTGAGTTCTGTTAGCAGCGTAAACCTGCCACAGACCACCCTCAGTTGCTGTCAGAGAAGTCTTGTTACCGGAAGCCTCGTAAACTGTCTTTGCAGTCTCCATGAAGGTATCCCAGTCCTTAACCTTCTCCTGCATCTCCTCAGGAGTCTTAACGCCGAGATATTCCTCAGCGAGGTCGGTTCTGTAAACGAATCCGCCGGGAGCAGCCTGGAAGGAAGCACCCTTCAGAACGCCGTTCTTATCCTTACCGATCTGTATGGTGTAGTCATAAGCGTTTGCGTAATCAGCCTCAGTGATTCCGAGATCGGACAGAGGAGCAACCAGTGTGTCATCGTTGATGTACTGGAGGATCCAGTCAGCCTCGAGACACATCAGGTCAGCGTCGCCGTCGCCTGAGAGGTACTGAGCGTACTGGTCACGAGCGCCCTCACCGTTGTCGCCAACACCCTTGATAACGATCTGATCCTCAGAGTAACCCTTCTCCTGGCAGAACAGCTTAACCATGTTCTTGATATCGGAGTTACCGGTCCAAGCGAGGATGGTCAGTGTTTCCTCAGAAGAGAGCGCGGAATCACCAGCATTGCTGGAATCATCAGCTGCGCTGGAGTCAGCTGCGCTGGAGTCAGCAGCGCTGGAATCAGCTGCGCCGGAGCTGGAGTCAGCTGCGCTGGAATCACCGCTGGAACCGTTGTCCTTGGAGCAGCCGGCAAAGGACAGAACTGCAGCAGATGCAAGCAGAGCTGCTAAAATTCTTTTCTTCATAGATTTTTCCTCCCAAAATAGGTTTCATTTCGTTCCGTTGTGGAACTGATTTACTCATCGGGGTCCTACGGCTGATAATACTCTGTCTGAGCAGCATTCATAACCGCGCCTCGATTACATTTGTAAGTTTATCATAAAAGCTTTGATTTTTCAAGCCCTTTTTTATAACTTTTTTCACAGTGTAATTGGGAAAACGTTTTCAATTTTCACCTGTTGTTCACTTTCACAACACCTCCTTTGAATTTATTAAGTAAATCCCAGCAATTTACTCTGTCAATCTTAATCGCTTGGTAATGCGCTTTTGTGAGTTGTCCAATGCACTTTTTCTTTCGATTCAGCCGATTTTGTAACTGCTTTGTAACCAAGTTGTAATCATTCATTTGTGCAAAGTGCTGAAAAATTGCACAAATGCATTGTAAACGTTATCACTGTGTATATTTCCGCAAATCCTTTTGTAATAACGAATTGTATGCTTCCCGACATTCGTGTAAACACTCGGTTAATTTTCATGAATCTGCTCCCGTTTTATGCATATTAGACAATCCGCCATTTTATGTGTTTAAAATCTGAAAAGAAAAATCCTCCGCAGCGGACTGCGGAGGATCGTGTTATTCAATAGTGATCAGACGGGGTGTACCTTGTTGGTCTTGTCAGCGTGGTCAGCGTCGATTCCAACCTGTCTGTCGGTGCGCTTCTCAAAGAACTTCGGAGCTACCTTCGGGAACATAGCGTAGGTCAAGACGTCCTCAACGGAAGCGTCGGGAACATACTGCTTAACCTCTTCCTTCATTACGTCATACTCCGGCTTGAGCAGGTCAGCAGGACGGCATGTGATGGGTTCCTCTGCACCGAGGATCTTCTTCTGGAACTCAGGATCAATAGCGACCGGTGTCTTGCCGTATTCGCCCTTGACAAGTCCCTTGAACTCCTTGGTAACAGTCTTGTAGCGCTCACCGGTGATTACGTTGAACACTGCCTGAGTACCAACGATCTGGGAGGTAGGTGTAACGAGGGGCGGGAATCCGGAATCCTTACGAACGCGCGGAACTTCCTGGAGAACAGCCTCAAGCTGATCTGCCTTGCCAGCCTGCTTCAGCTGAGAGAGCAGGTTGGAGAGCATTCCGCCCGGTACCTGGTAAATGAGCGCATTGGTATTTGTAGCCAGCATGGAAGGATCCAGCAGGCCGTTGTCGATGTACTTCTTGCGGAGCTTCATGAAGTAGTCACGGATCTCGTTCAGCTTAACGAGGTCAAGACCGGTATCGTACTCTGTGCCCTGGAAAGTAGCCACGATGGACTCTGTCGGAGCGTGGGAAGTACCCAGAGCCAGCGGCGACATAGCGGTATCAACGCCGTCAACGCCTGCCTCTACCGCCTTCATAATGCACATGGAAGCCAGACCGGAAGTGTAGTGTGTATGCAGCTGGATCGGGATCTTAACGGTAGCCTTCAGATCCTTTACAAGGCTTGCAGCCTCGTACGGAGTCAGCAGGGCTGCCATGTCCTTGATGCAGATGGAATCTGCGCCGGCATTCTCGATCTGCTTAGCGTAGTTCATGTAGTACTCGTGAGTGAATACCTCGCCGAGGGTGTAGGAGATAGCTACCTGAGCGTGACCCTGCTCCTTCTTGGCTGCCTTGATGGCAGTTTCAAGGTTGCGGATATCGTTCAGCGCGTCGAAGATACGGATTATGTCGATACCGTTAGCAATGGACTTCTGTACGAAGTACTCAACCAGGTCGTCGGCATAGTGACGATAGCCCAGCATGTTCTGTCCTCTGAACAGCATCTGGAGCTTAGTATTCGGCATTTCCTTTCTCAGGATACGCAGTCTTTCCCACGGATCCTCGTCCAGGAAGCGAATGCAGGAATCGAATGTAGCGCCGCCCCAGCACTCAGCAGAGTAGAATCCGATCTTGTCCATCTCGGAAAGGATAGGACGCATGTCGTCCATAGACATTCTTGTGGCGAGCAGTGACTGATGCGCGTCACGAAGAACGGTTTCAGTTATCTTTAATTTTGCCATCTTGCTTCTCCTTAAATTATGCGTTGAGTGTAGCCACAACAGCGCCGGTTTCAACAGCCTCGCCCTTGGTTACGTTGATGGAAGCAACAACGCCATCTCTGTCGGAAACGATATCGTTCTCCATCTTCATAGCCTCGAGAACTGCAATAACAGTACCGTTTGTTACCTTGTCGCCAACCTTGACCTTTACGTCAACGATGGTGCCGTTCATGGGAGCATTTACGGAAGCATTGCCCTGTGCGCCGGCAGGAGCAGCTGCCTTCTTAGCAGGAGCAGCCTTCTTTGGAGTGGGAGCAGCAGCCACTGCGGGAGCGGAGCCGTCAGCCTCGTCTACAGTTACGTCATAAGCATTGCCGTTTACGGTGATGGTGTATCTTTTCATTTCAAAAACCTCTCTGTTTATATATTAGAATACGAAATTAACGTGCTTTCTGGTGGGAGCTACAACTCTCTTGCTGGAGCACATATCCACAGCGGAAGCTACAGCCTGCTTGGTGTCCTCGGCAGTGATAACGCCGTCGATCATGCCAAGAGAAGCCGCCTTGAACGGAGTGGAATCCACCTCTTCGCCCATGAATACCTTTGCTGCCTCTGCGCTGAGGGGAGCGATGTAGGTGTTCTCCCATGCGAAGGTGAGGTCAGCGCTGTCGAATGCTGCGTATGCGGAGCCAACTGCCTTGCCGGTGATCAGGTTGATCTTGGTGGTAGTAGCGGAAGCGTATACCTGCGCCAGCTTAGCTGCGTCGCGTACCGAACCAGCAAGCTCTGCTGCACTGGAAGCCTCGAATCCCTCGGTGTTCACGATGGTAACAACCGGGATAGAGAATACGTCAGCGAGCTGAACAAATCTAGCGATCTTTGCGCTGTCAGCAGCGGTGAGCTTTGCAGCCTTGTCTGTAGCGACAAATGCGACTGTAGCCCAGTTTACGCTGGCGAAAGCGGTGTAAGCTGCGGTGCCGAACTCAGCGCCCAGCTCAACAACGGAGTTCTTGTCGGCGAGAGCCGCAACCAGAGCCGCGCCCTTGAGAGAAGCGGAAACAGCTGCGTCGTTCTCTGCGAACTCGTCGTTGCCTGCGAGAGATATATTGTTTGCCGGCAGGATAGCAGCCAGCTTCTTAGCCTTTGCAATTGCGTCAGCGTCGTCCTTTGCAAGGATATCAGCAACGCCGGACTTAGCTGCGTTTGCTGCTTTGCCTGCGCCCTCGAGCTTGCCGTCGGGTGTATTGAACGGAGCTGTCAGGAACAGCTCAGCCTTCTCGGTCATGATGGTAACATCAGCCATAGCAGCGATAACTGCTGCCGCGCCTGCGCATACGCCGGTGATAACTGCGATCTGAGGAACCACGCCGGAAATAGCAGCGGAAGCCTTGATGATATCACCGTAGTCAGCGAGTACTTCCATACCCTCGTTGATATCGCCGCCCTTGCTGTCGAAGAATGCGACAACGGGAGCGCCGTTCTTTGCAGCCAGTTCATAGATCTTCTTGATCTTGAGAGCCGCGCTCTTGTCAACTGCTCCGCCCCTGACAGAAACGTCCTGAGCGTATGCGTAAACAGAAGCGCCGTTTATTGAACCGCAGCCTGCTGCAACGCTGCTGACCGCGCCGTCGGCTGACAGGAATTTGTCAAGCTCGGTGAAGCTGTCCTCATCAAAGAGAGCAGTCAGTCTTTTTCTTGCGTCGCTGTCCGGAACGTTCTGTTCCATCTCAGCCAGTGTCTTTGAAAACGCCATTTTAACTCCTCCAATAACTGCTATTGAGATCGGCATGGAACGCCTGAAAATTGCTTCCGGGCATAGTTCCGCCGTCTTAATTAAAATTTATCCACAATAATTATACTACATCGTGATAAAAATAACAAGCACATTTTCGGTTTTTTTAAATTTTTTATCTATCCGACAAAAATGCATTTGCTATCAGTCTGTATTTTAGACATTTTACATATTTCCGGTGACGTTTCCGACATCAATCGGAAGCTTGACAGATGCAGCAGAAGATTTGAAAACAAAATTTTATACGCAAAAAAGCAGCCCCCGGGACTTATTCCACGGGAGCGTGCCAGTTGGTCACTTTCTCTTTCTGGGGTTACCGCTCTTCCCGATGGAAGTCCTAAGCGACCGCAGCTCCTCCTTGGTAAGGTCGCGGTAGGCGCCGGGTTTGAGCATTCCCAGCTTCACGCCGCCGATGGAGGTGCGGCGCAGTCTGCCGACTTCCAGTCCCACAGCGGTGCACATGCGGCGGATCTGGCGGTTCCTTCCCTCCTTGATGACGAAGCGGAGCACCGTCCTGTCCGAAGCCTCGGAGATTACCTCCACCGTGCAGGGGAGCGTCTTGACTCCGTCGTCCAGCTCCACGCCGGACATCAGCCGGGACAGCTGGTCCTCGTTCACCGCGCCGTCGATAGTAACGCGGTAGGTCTTGGGGACGTGCTTTGACGGGTGCATGATGTCGTTCGCAAATTCGCCGTCGTTGGTGAATATCAGCAGTCCCTCGGAATTCCTGTCAAGTCTGCCGACAGGATAAACGCGCTCCTGCACGTCCGTCAGCAGGTCTGACGCCACCTTCCTGCCCATCTCGTCCGCCATGGAGGTGACGTATCCGCGCGGCTTGTTCAGCATGATGTAGCGCTTCTCAGCACGCTCCGCGGATATCTCCTCGCCCTCGACGCGTATCAGGTCGTTCGCCGGATCCGCCTTGTCGCCCAGGGTGCAGGGTCTGCCGTTCACTGTGACCAGCCCTGCGGAAATAAGCTCCTCAGCCTTTCTGCGTGAACATCTGCCGCTGTCTGCGATTATTTTCTGTATTCTTACCTTTTCCATAAACTGTGTTTGCCTTTCTATGTACGCCCTCCCGGGCGGAATGAACTTTTCTGTATGCGCCGTCAGACATAAACTCCCAGCCGCGCAAGTATCTCCCGGAATATCCCCGGCTGCTGCTCCGGTACCGTTACCGTAGAATCCGCATAGAGCGGACACTCCAGCACCATTTCCCCGTCCAGCAGGAATTCCAGCTCCCCGAGCCGGTCGCCCTTCTCCACCGTTCCATACACGAAGGACGGGAGGAGCACCCGGCGCGTCAGCTTTCCGCGCTGCCCATCCAGAAGTGCCAGGGAAGCCTTATGCGCGTAAACCCCCACGGACTGCCCCGTGCCTGCCACCGCCACCCGGAATCCACACCCCACATCAAGCGGACAGGACTTCACACTGGCGAAGCCGTAATCCAGCATTTTTGTGTGGTCGTTCCAGTCGTCCCCGGCGTTCAGCGTGACCGCGATGAGGGTAACTCCGCCGCGCTCCGCTGCGGACACCAGGCAGCGCCGCGCGTTGTCGGTGAATCCAGTCTTGACGCCGATGGCACCTTCGTATCGCCGCAGCATTTTGTTGGAATTATACAGAGTCCTCTTATAGGGTGGGTTCCCGAATTCCACCTCCGCAGAACTGCACGAAACCACGCTGCGGAACAGTTCGTCCCTCATTGCGAACGCCGTCAGCTTCGCAAGGTCGCGAGCCGTAGTGTAGTGCCCGTCGGCGTCCAGCCCGGAGGGCGTGACGAAGTGTGTGTCGTACAGCCCCAGCTCCTGAGCGCGGGAATTCATCAGCTGCACGAATGCCGGAATGCTGCCGCTCACGGACACCGCCGCCGCATTCGCAGCGTCATTCCCAGATGGGAGCAGTATCCCGTAGAGCAGGTCGCGCCGGCTCACCCGGTCGCCCTCCCGCAGGCCCATGGAGGTGCCCTCCACGCGGATAGCCAGGGGATCCACGGTGAACTCCCGGTCAGGGTCGCCTGCCTCGATGGTCAGCAGCGCCGTCATTATTTTCGTGGTGCTCGCCATTGCGCGCCGCTCGTCCGGATTCTTCTCATAGAGCACCGTGCCGGTCTGCGCCTCGATAAGTATGGCGCTCACCGCCGAGATATTCTCCGGCGCTGCCGCCGCGCGTATTCCCACGCTTCCTGCCAGGGACAGCGCCGCCAGCACCACCGTTATTCTTGCCATCGCTCTCATATACGCTTCCTCCCGATGTAATTATTTCCATCGTTAGGTTGCGCAGAAATTCAGCAATTATTCAGCGTCGTCGGAATTCTCCTCTTCCTCCGGCTCCTCGTCCTTTTTCTTCTTGTCGCCGATGAATCCCTTGATCTTCTCGACAACGTTCGGAATGGCGTCGATAACTCCCTCGATGGCACTGGGCTTGCTGCTGCCAAGCTCCATGAGCTTAACGTCGCCGTCACGGGTGATGACGATGAACGCCACCGGCTTCACGGTAACGCCTGCACCGGCTCCGCCAGCGAACTTCTCCGCCGCCTGGGTGGGGAGGTCGCTTCCGCCGGAAGCAAACCCGAAAGACACCTTGGACACGGGGATTATCGTGGTTCCGTCCGGGGAGGTGATCGCGTCGCCGATTATCGTGTTGACGTCCACCATCTCGCGGATTTTTTCCATAGATACACCAAGAATACCCTCAATAGAATTAGACATAACAGTTCTCCTTTCAGAACGGTAATTTATTTCCTGAGCTTGTCAATAGCGATCTTCGCCTTATCTCTCTGCATGTAATTGCGGACTGCCCTCCCGACAACCCAGAACAGGAACGCCACCGCCGCGATGGGCGTCAGCTTTGCGGTGAAGGAGCATTCCGCCGTGGTTTCCTCCGACATGAAGTCCACGCTGATATCGAAATCCGGATTCACTACCGTGAAGTTCCCTTCCAGGAACGCCCGGGCTACTCCAGCCGCGGCGCTTATCCTGCCGTAGTTCAGCGCGGCCTTTGCCGCGTCATCGCCGCCGCAGACCACACGCAGCCGGAAGGCGTATATCCGCGTTGCTTTCAGGAGCCGTTTCAGCGGCTTGCTGAGGGAATCCCACACAAGCTTCACGATCTCCCATATATCCGAAAGTCCCACGCGGTTCTTTTTCTTCACCGGCTTTTCAGGCGCGGATTGCTTTTTTTTCGAAACTCCGGCGGATTCAGCGGATTTCGCGGAGCTTTCTGCGGACTTTTCCGCAGCCTCCTCCGAAAGCTTTTCGGTGTCGGAGGCTTCCGTTTCCGCTACGGATTCCGCAGCCTTTTCGGTCTTTTGGTTTCGGCGCTTCCGCTTCCTTGTCCCGGCAGGGATCTGCACCAGGGTGATGAACAGCCAGTTTATTCTCAGCCGCAGCACGTCGGAATATTCAAACCTGACCTTTACCGAGGTCATGAGCAGTATCATTATCACCACGACCACTGCCCCGGCAATGATCCAGCCCATTAACTCACCTCCGCTGCGCCGTACTTCCCTCCGGTCAGTCCGAACCGCCGAAGTTCATCTCGTCGTATTCATCAAGATCCATCTGATCTGTGCTGTCCGGAATAGTCGGAAGCGCACTGAGATCCGTCAGCCCGAAGCACCGCAGGAAGTTCTCCGTGGTCTTGTAGGCGATGGGACGTCCCGGGAGGTCAAGCCTGCCGTATTCCTCCAGCAGGTCGCGCTCCACCAGGCTGTTCACAACGCCGGAGCTGTCCACGCCGCGCACCTGCTCCACAAAGCTCTTCGTGACGGGCTGGTTGTATGCCACCACCGCCAGGACTTCCAGCGCCGCCTGGGTCAGCGGCACCTGACGGCGCGTTTCCAGCGCGGTCTTTATGTAGGGCGCGAATTCCGGCTGGGTCATCATCTGGTAGCTGTCCCCCAGCCTGTTTATGCGGAACGCACTGCTGTTGTCGATGTACCGGTCGTTGAGCCGGTCTATCATCTTCAGCACCGTGTCCTTCTCTATCTGACAGGCGGCGGAAAGCTTGTCCGCGTCGATCGGCTCGCCGCAGGCGAACAATACCGCCTCGATCACTGCCATGCCCTCGCTGAATTTCACTGCTCCGTCCCCTCCGTTTCTGCCGTGTTCCCCTCATGGCTTTCATCGTCCGCCTTTGTGCGCAGACGTACACTGCTTCCGTCCGGAGAGATGTAAATACGCCCCTCCTTGGAAAGCTCCAGTATCGCAAGAAATGTCGCTACAGTACGGGACCGCGGCTGATCCCTGTACAGCTCGTCCATCTTCACCGTGCCGTTCCTGCGCAGGCTCTTGAGCACTGCCACGATGCCCGTGAATACCGTGACATAGCTTTTCGCCACGATCGGCTTTATCGACCGGGGGCGGTAGCTTGCCTTCCTGCGTGTGCGCTCGTTCAGCGCGCTGTAAGCAAGCATTAGCTCCTCCGGCTGATGTATCTTATGATATGCCTTGTCGATCTCTATTTCCATCGGCTCGCGGACAAATACCACATCGCCGAGGAAGCGCTTCTTAAGGCGCTCTGCCATGGTCTTGCACAGGGCATATTCTATCAGCGCACCCTGAAGTTCCTTCTTCATCTGCTCCGCCTCTTCCTTGGGAAGAAGCGCCGCGGATTTTATCATGATGAGCCGCGCCGCCATCTCGAGGAACTCCGAAGCGATCTCAAGATCCGCCTCGGACATTCGGTCAAGATACAGCATGAACTGATCCAGCAGAACGCTGATCTCGATATCCTGGATATTCAGCTTGTGCTTCTGAATGAGCGACAGCATGAGGTCCAGCGGACCCTCGAATATCTCAAGCTTGAAGTTCAGTCCTTCCATCAGATGAACAGATTTATCAGACCGCCGTCCGGCACGAAGAACGAAGCCTTATTAAGCAGCCAGATTATACCGTTGGAGGCAGCACCCAGGGGCACATCGAGAGCGCCGAATATCAGCAGCGCGAAGAACACCCAGTAGATCACCTGCTGGTTCTTCTGCATGAAGTACACTGCCTTGCCCGGCAGGAAGCTGGACAGAATATTGAATCCATCGAACGGCGGAATCGGGATCAGGTTGAATACGCCGAGGAAAACGTTTATGGTCGCGGTATAGCACAGCGCCATAACGACATACAGCACCACGTCGCTGACATTGCCGACGGAACTTACCAGAACGATCTTGGCAATGATGATCAGAATATAGCTCAGCAGGATATTCGCCAGCGGTCCGGCGAGGGAGGTCAGCGCCAGCGCGGTGCGCTGCTTTACCTTGGTGCAGTTCCTGATGTTCACGGGAGTTGGCTTCGCCCAGCCGATACGGCAGATGAACATCGCCAGCGCACCGAACGGATCAATGTGAGCGAACGGATTCAGCGTGAGCCTTCCCTGGCGCTCCGCGGTGTCGTCGCCAAGTATTTTAGCCATCAGTCCGTGGGCGCACTCGTGTATCGGGAACACCACGAAGATGATCACAAGCACCGAGAACACGGACAGCACGCAGCTGATTATCTGCGCCTGCGTCGGGTTCCCGGAAAATATCAGGGAGAATATCTCAAGTAAAGGTCCTCTGAACATAAAAACTCCTTATTGCGTCACGCGTACTTACGCGCATATCTCTCAAGAAAAATATACATTTTTATTATACCGCATATCTGCGCTTTTTTCAAGTAGCCGCGCAAAAATAATCGCGCATTTCTCTAAATAATGCGCGATCGTGTATTATTTTGTTGAATTCTCACTCCGCCGCCCGGGTAAAGTAGTAGGTGGAATCGCCTTCCGGGGTCTGGACGGTGTAATACAGCTGGTCGTCCTCCTGGCTGTAGTTCACCTGCATGAGCTGCCTGCCGTCAGTATTCCGCACGATGATACCGCTGGAATTCCGCTCGAACTTCAGCGGCTCCCCGGAAACCTCCCCGGCGGACTGCGTAAAGCTGTCGTCAGTGATCTCTATAGTGACCTGCTTGCCGTCGATCTCGCAGTTCCAGCTGCCACGGATACTGTCCATGGAAACAGAACGGCTGCACGCGGTCAGCATGAGTATTGCAGAAAGCGCAAATGCGCCGATGAATCTTTTCATTTCGTATCTCCTGTCCATCTAACATCTGCATAATATTGTATCACATTAAAATCTCATTGTCAAGAACCAAAAAACACCCCCGGAAAATCCGGAGGTGTCGACGTCATACAGACGATCTTGATCAGCCCTCGATAGTTGCGGAAGCCTGAGCGGTTCCGGCAGCATCTGCGGCATATCTCATGAATACATACTTGTAGGTTACATCATTTGACGCGAAACCATACGCAAATGTATCGGAGTCAGCATCATAATAAACTGTAAAGTCAATGCCGTCAATGCTGAAAATCAGGCCACTGTCGGTCACAGTGTAGGGGTATGTTGCTTCACCCTGAGAAGAAGATGAAGTATATCCGTTCTCATCGATATTAACAAAAATCATTAAGCTCTCTGCATCAACGCCAGCAGATTCAGCATACTCAGCAACGCTCATTGTGTTGGTACCATCGTTGATAGCTGCCAGAGCCCATGTGCCATACATTCTGGTGATGTCGAATGCAGCAGCCTCAGCGGTAGCAGGCGCGGAAACCTCAGCAGTTGCAGAAGCGTCAGCCTCAGCAGTAGCAGGAGCAGAAACCTCAGCGGAAGAAGCTGTGGAAGCCTCAGCAGTAGAAGCAACTGCGCTGGAATCAGAAGCAGAGCTGGAAGAACTGCCGGTGGAATTATCCTTGTTGCCGCAGCCAGCGAGGGACAGAACAGCAGATGCAGCAACAACAGCTGCAAGGATCTTTGTGAACTTAGTCATAGTGTTTTCTCCTTTAATTACCATATAATTTCTATATTTTGTCATAAATTCATCATTTACAACTGTTGGCAATTATATCACAAGCTGTTTGGTTTGTCAATATAGTTTTGGGTATTTTTGGAGATTGAAACAAAATTCCATGCGCATTTTAATAGATACATGTGTATATTTTACACCAAAATTTACTGGTTGATAATAAAAAAGCGGCTGCCGGAACCGGCAGTCGCTTTTCTATGTTCTGTTGTAAGAAATTACTCAGCAGCAGCCTCAGCGGTCTTTACAGCCTCAGCGGTTGCCTTGGACTCAGCGACAGAAGCCTCAGCGGTTGCCTTGGACTCAGCGTCGGAAGCCTCAGCAGTTGCCTTGGACTCAGCAACAGAAGCCTCAGCGGTTGCCTTGGACTCAGCGACGGAAGCCTCAGCAGTTGCCTTGGACCCTGCATCGGAAGCCTCAGCGGTCTTTACAGTGTCAGAAGCGGAGGTGTCAGCGGAATTAGCCTCAGAAGAGGAATCGTTGCCATTGCTGCAGCCAGCGCAGAGAAGTGTCAGTGCAAGTGCACCTACGAGTGTTAAAGTCTTTACAGTGTTCTTCATAATAGTTTCTCCTTCTTTCCCGCAGCGATTTTCATATCGTCTTACCATTGCGGAATTTTATCGTATGTCAGAAGCTCAGTTCTTCTGACCGTTGTAGATTATAACACCGACTTAACAAAAGGTCAACACTTTCTTGATACTTTTCGTGCTTTTGCACAAAGAAATCGTATACAGTTTATAATGTTCTTACAAAAAGTCAAATGTTTTGCCTCATATTTTGCCATTTATGTTACTTTATTTCTCATGAAAAAAATACCATCTGTAATATGATCGGTGGTATTAAATCCCTCTGTACGGAAATAATAACATGGCACGGAAATTGATTCCGGATACTTTTTATAACAGAAAGGAACAAAATCGACATGAAGGATATGTTTTGCTTCCAGTGTCAGCAGACGGCTCACAACACCGGCTGCGAGGGAAAGGCAGGCGTGTGCGGAAAGAAAGCAGACACCGCAAATTACCAGGACGAGATCATCGGTGCGCTCATCGGGCTTTCCCGGGCGGCCAAGGACGGGAATCCCACCGAAAGGACCGACGCGCTGATGGAAAAGGCGCTCTTCACCACTATCACCAACGTGAATTTCAACGACACCACGATCCGGGAGATCATCTCGGAGGTCCAGCAGGAAAAGCAGCGGATCTCCCGGGGAGAGCACCCGGACTACGACATGAAAAAGCTTTGGGACGGCGACGAGAATATCCGCTCGCTGAAATCTCTTGTGCTGTTCGGACTAAAGGGAATGGCGGCGTACGCCTACCACGCCCGTGTGCTCCGGCACACATGCCGGGAGGTGGACGAGTTCTTCTACGAGGCGCTGTTCCAGATCGGCGAGGACGGCTCCCAGGAATCCCTCCTTCCCCTGGTGCTGAAAACCGGCAACATCAACCTCAAGTGCCTGGAACTCCTTGACCACGCCAACACCCAGACCTACGGCGACCCGGTCCCCACGGAGGTCCCGCTCACGATCGAAAAGGGACCCTTCATCGTGGTCAGCGGTCATGACCTCCACGACATGAAGCTTCTGCTGGAACAGACCGACGGCAAGGGGATAAACATCTACACCCACAGCGAAATGCTCCCGGCGCACGGCTACCCGGAGCTGAAAAAGCACCCCCAGCTGAAGGGTAACTTCGGCACCGGCTGGCAGAATCAGCAGTCGGAATTCCACAATATACCGGCGCCGGTGCTGTTCACCACCAACTGCATCATGCCCCTGCGCGAAAGCTACGCTGACCGTATATTCACGACCTCCGTGGTGTCCTACCCGGGAGTCACCCACATCGGCGCTGACAAGGATTTCACCCCCGTAATCAACAAGGCGCTGGAATGCGGCGGCTACGACTCCGACAAGGAAATGACCGGCATGAATGGCGGCCACAAGGTGATCACCGGATTCGCGCACGACGCCGTGCTTTCCCGGGCGGAGAAGATAATCTCACTCATCAAGGCAGGGAAGATCCGGCATATATTCCTGATCGGCGGCTGCGACGGCGCTTCTCCCAGCCGCAGCTACTACAGTGACTTCGCGCGGCTCACTCCCCGGGATACGCTGATACTGACCCTCGCCTGCGGAAAATACCGGCTGAACGACATGGACCTCGGCGACATCGACGGGATACCTCGTATCCTCGACATGGGACAGTGCAACGATTCCTACAGCGCTATCCGGGTGGCGGTGGCCCTCGCGGAGGCATTCGGCTGCGGAGTCAACGACCTCCCTCTCACTCTGGTGCTCTCATGGTACGAGCAGAAGGCGGTGTGCATTCTGCTGTCGCTGCTCTCCCTCGGGATAAAGAATATAATCCTCGGACCGACGATCCCGGCGTTCATATCCCCGGCGGTTCTGGAGGTCCTCCAGAAGGAATTCCAGCTGCGTGCCGCGACAACTCCGGAAGATGATTTAAAGAAAATCCTGGGCTGATAAAAAAGCAGGGCGGAAAGTTCCGCCCTGCTCGAGACCGTCGAAAAAGTCACTAAAGTGACTTTTCCGCCGAGACATCTCAGCTGCGCGCACGGTTTAGCGGCTTTGCCGCAAAACCGCACACTTGCTGAGATAGAAGTGTTTTTTGCCCCGGGAGACCCGTGACAAAAAACGTATTTTAAATGCCTGCTTCGCAGGCAAATTTCACTTTTTCGACAAGCTGAAGCAGGGCGGAAAGTTCCGCCCTGCTCACATTTTATATTATAATAGTATAGTCACGCCCTGTTCCTGCGAATAATTGCGCCGATAGCTGAGAACACCGCAAAGCACACGATATTCACGCATACGATACTGGCGCCGCTCGGGGTTCCCACTTCATAGGATATCACCATTCCGGCAATGAACGTGACCACCGAAATTATCGCCGAGCACACCGTCACCGACCGGAAGCTCTTGAACACCCTCATGCTGCACAGCGCCGGGAATATTATCAGGCTGGAGATCAGCATGCTGCCCATCATGCGCATTCCGATGACGATTGTAAGGGCGGTCAGCAGGGCTATCAGCATGTTGTACATGCCTGCCCTGGTGCCGGTCGCCTTCGCGAAATTCTCGTCAAAGGTGATCGCGAAGATCTTGTTGTAGAAGAAAACAAACAGCACCAGAACCAGCACCGCCAGAACGACGCTTATCACCACGTCCCCCTCGCTTATCGCAAGGATACTTCCGAAGAGGTAGCTGTCCAGGTCGCTGTTCATTCCGGAAACGGACACCGCCATTACGCCCAGCGCCAGCGCTCCCGTGGATATAAGCGCGATCGCAGAATCCCCTTTGATACGGCTGCTGCTGGAGATCCTCAGCAGCAGAAACGCCGCCGCGATGACCACCGGGACTGCCACCGCCATGGGCGCCCAGTTCATCACTGCGGCTATGGCGAGGGCACCGAATCCGACGTGGGAAAGTCCGTCGCCGATCATGCTGTAGCGCTTGAGAACCAGGCTGACGCCCAGCAGCGCCGCGCACAGGGAAACCAGTATTCCCACCAGCAGTGCGCGCATAAGTATAGGAGTATTCAGGAATGCGGATATAACATCAGCCATTTCCGGCGCCCCCTCTCAGGAAATCCGAGGAACTGTCGCAGAGGAATTCCTCCGGCGTGCCGAAGAACCAGCTGTCGTGCTTCATGCAGAGTATCCGGCTCGCCTGCTGCAGCGCCGCGGAAATATCGTGCGTCACCATGATTATCGTGACGCCGCTGCGGTTTATCCCATTTATCAGGTCGTACATTTCCGCCGTCACCATCGGGTCCAGTCCGGAAACCGGCTCGTCAAGCAGCAGCAGCTTCTTGGTTGCGCACAGCGCCCTCGCCAGAAGAACTCTCTGCTGCTGACCGCCGGATAATTCCCGGTAGCAGCGCTTTTTCAGGTTCGTTATTCCCAGGCGCTCCATGTTCTCCGCCGCCAGCTTCCGCTCGCGGTCGGTGTAGAAGGGGCGCAGTCCCATACGGTTCAGACAGCCGGATATGACCACCTCCCACACGCTCGCCGGGAAATCCTGCTGGGCACCGGTCTGCTGCGGAAGGTATCCTATCTCGCTGCGGCGAAGTCCTCCGCCGAAGCTTATCGTGCCGCCCACCGGCTTTTTCAGCGACAGCAGGGATTTCACCAGCGTGCTCTTTCCGGAGCCGTTCTCTCCCACTATGCAGAGGTAATCCCCCGGCTTCACGTCGAAGCTGAGGTCCTTTATTACCGTCATATTCTCATAGGACAGCGCCAGGCTGTCCACTTTTATAAGCTCTTCCTGCTCCATTTCAATCCACCAGAACTTTCTCCAGGGTTTGCAGATTCCTTTCCATCAGCGAAACGTAGGTTTCCCCGGCAGCGAAGTCGTCCGCGGTTATATTGTGACAGCTGTGGAATTCCACCACGTCCAGCCCGGAATCCTCCGCGAGGACGTCCGCAAGTTTCCTCCCGGAAAGCTCGATACAGAACACCGCCTTCACAGCGTCCGGCTGTCCCAGTTTATCCAGCAGGAATGTCACCGTCTGGGCGGAAGGCTCAGTTTCGCTGCCGCAGCCCGGGAATGCCGCATAGTAGTTCAGTCCGTAATGCTTAAAGAAATACAGCAGCGGAAATCTGTCGCCGAAGATGAAATACCGCTCCTCCCCGTCCAGGAGTTCTTTCAGCCTGCCGTCGATTTTCCCTATCTGCGCAGCGTAGCTCTCGGTGTTGGAATCCAGCTCAGCCGCGGAATCCGGGAACAGCGCCTTCGCACGGCTGCCCAGCGCGCGTACTATCGCAGCGGCGTTGTCCGGAGAAGTCCAGACGTGCTCGTCGTACTCTTCCTCGTCCCCGTCAGCGTGGTCGTGATCGTGATCATCTTCCTGCATGCCCTCGGAGTGCTCCTCGTCAAGCAGGGAAACCGCGTCCGTCATGCGGAACGTTTCAACGTCCGGAGCCGCCTGCAATACGCTCTCCACCCACTGGTCGGATTCCCCACCGTTGTACACGAACAGGTCGCAGCCGTTTATCTCCACGATATCCTTTGCGGAGGGGTCGTAGCTGTGGCTCTCCTGCCCGGGCTTGAGCAGCATTCTGACCTCGGCGGTATCGCCGAATACCTGCCGTGCGAAATCGTACGCCGGGAATATCGTGGTGATTATCAGCGGCTTATCTGCGGAGTCCGCCGTTTCTCCGCCGGAGCAGCCGCACAGCGACGCACCCAGCGCTATCGCGGTGACTGCCGCGAGTATCTTCTTTATTTTCATTTGCTCTCCTTGTCCTTCTGTTCCTGCTCGTCAAGCTCTTTCTGGCAGCGGTCGCACAGTCCGTAGATCACCGTCCTGCCGACGTCCACTGCGAAGCCGTGTTCTTTCTCTATATGCCGCTGCATTTCCTTCATGAAGCCGCAGTCCATGTGTATCAGCCGCTGGCAGCGGTCGCACTTCAGATGAAAGTGCGAACAGCATTTCTGCTCGTCCATCAGCTGATAGCACGCCCCAGAGCCGTCCCCGGTGAAGCGCTTCAGCACGCCCTGGTTCGCGAGCTTTGTCAGCGTGCGGTACACCGTGGCTTCCCCAACGCTCACCTCTCCGCTGGTGATTATTTCCTTTGCGGTGAAACAGTTTCCCTTGTGCCGACTGAAAAACTCCACTATCTCATCGCGCTGCTTTGTATTATAATTGCTGCGGTCCACAACGCTCATCTCCTGAATTTGATTTTGATTTTCACTTTCAGATTCATATTATAGCACACACTACCCTGTTTGTCAAGCCCAGGCAGGAATTTTTGTTGCAATTTATGAGAATTTGTGCTATAATACTAATATATATTATCCGAATCGAAAGGCGGTGGCGTTTAATGCTGGAATACTGCATGTGTCCGAAATGCGAACGCATGATAATGCTGGATCCGGATTTCGCCACCGGGTTCTGCCTTTACTGCGGCACCCACATCGCCTACGAGGAATCCCGGGAGTTCCTGCTGGAAGGGCTGAAAAGCACGCTCCCGGACGAACTCCGGCTGGAAGCCGACCTCAGCGAGCTTATCGACGAGGACGACGCCCGGGAGGATCACTACGGCGTGGAGGAATGCCGAGCCGAGTGCGCAAAGGCGCAGGAATTCCTCGGGAAGTGGGATTTCACGAACGCATTCACGCACTACTCCGCAGCACTGGAATGGCGCCCGAAGGATTTCGAAGCGTGCTGCGGCAGAATGACCGCCGGGATACTGCGGCTGAACGATGTGGAAAACTGGCAGCAGCGCCTTGCGGACTGCACCGCGCTTATCCGCAGCCAGTCTGACTGGAACACCGCGCAGAAGGCGCTGGAATACTCGTTCGATATACTCCAGAAGTTCCTGTCAAAGGGCGGCAGGTTCGTTTCACCGGCGCTGACGTTCGGATTCTTCCGGGCAGTGACGGAGGGCTTCCCCATGCTGAGGGAAAGGGCTGTGGTGATACTGGCGCACTGCGTGAATATCGACAACGCCCCGTTCACGGACGCAGCGCGGCTCGACCACGAAACCACGCGCTTTGCTGTAGGCAGTTACCCTGGAGAACCGGACAGGGAGCTTGCGCCGAAGCTGCTGCTCGTCATGAAATACCACCCGGACAGCCGGCAGCGACAGACCCTCGTCCGGGCAGTGTACGTCTACGACCGGGAGGTCTGGCTCAGGAATCACGACGAACAGCGGATAAACGACGTGCTGGATTTTCTCGACGGAATGTTCTCCGGGGACTACTCCATGGACGACCGCCGGGCGGCGCTGCATTCAGCAGCGGACCTGCTGCTGATTAACGCCCTGGAGCCTGGCTCCACTGAGAGGGAGAAGCTGAAATTCCTGACCGGGGTGTATTCCTGGCAGCAGATGAAGCGCATGGAGGAATACTTCAGCGGCAGCGTATTCTTCAACCGCCTGCTTCTCGACATTTACCTTGAACAGAAGGGCGCAAGCCCGTTGACCGCAGAATACCGCCGTATCCGCAAAAAGCTGGATATGATCACTGAACAGAAAGGATAATCACTATGGCTAACATGAAAAAGCTCACCAGGGATTACGGAGAAATAATCTGGACCGGAAAGAAATGCATTATGGGCATGCCGATATCTTTCACACGATACATTCTCACGGAAACCAAGCTCATCACCCGAGTGGGACTTCTTAACCTGAAAGAGGACGAGATAGAGCTTTACCGCGTGTACGACAAATCCACGAAGCTGCCATTCGGACAGCGTATCGTAGGATGCGGCACCATCACGCTGCTATCAAAGGACAGCGATACACCTACAAAAACGCTTGAGAAGATCAAAAATCCCCGGGAGGTCAAGCGGCTTCTTGACGCCGCAGTCCAGGAACAGCGCGACAAATACAGCGTCCGCGGCAGGGACATGATGGGCGCCTCCGCTCACATGGAGGATCTGGACGGCGACGGGATCCCGGACGATCCCCATGGATTCACCGGAATGAACTGACCTGCGGTGAAATTTGCTACACACATGTTACACATCTGCAATGTTTTTTATGGCTGAAATTACTTGATTTTCTTTACAGCCTGCGGTATAATAGAATAGCAATTATCTGGTTGGAAATTGATTGCCGGAAAATCTCGTATCCGGCGGAATGATAATACACAACCCCGGAATTGCTCCTGCAACAAGGCATATCCCGGCGGCATGCAATAAAGGAGAAAGGATCATGTCAGAAAACAAGGACGGACTCAACATCTGCCTTATGAACGACTCGTTCCCGCCCGTTATAGACGGTGTGGCTACTACTATACTAAATTACGCAGAAATAATCAACGAAAAACTCGGAAAGGCTACCGTTGTCACCCCGGAATACCCCGGTGTGCAGGACGACTTTCCGTTCCCCGTGGTGAGATACCCCAGTCTTTCCGTGACGGAAAAGATATGCAGCTACCGCATGGGCTACCCGTTTTCCGCCAGCAAGCTGGATTCCCTTACCGGCAGCGGATTCAATATAATCCACACACACTGCCCCTTCGCTTCGATGGTAATGGCGAGAGTGCTGCGTATCAAGACCGGGATACCTATGGTATTCACCTACCACACGAAATTCGACATTGATATCCGCCGTGCACTCCCTACTAAACTCATGCAGGATCAGGCGATAAAGCTTCTTGTATCGAATATTTCAGCCGCAGACGAGGTCTGGACTGTCAGCGAAGGCGCGCGCCAGAATCTCCTTGACCTGGGCTACGTTGAAACCAATGGGCATCGAATCCGTATCATGGAAAACGGAGTGGATTTCCCCCGGGGCAGAGCCGAGAAAGACGAGGTGGAATCCCTGCGCGCGGACCTGGACCTCAGCGGACACGGTCCTGTGTTCCTGTTCGTCGGCAGACTGCTGTGGTACAAGGGAATACGCACGATACTGGACAGCCTGAAAATACTGGATCAGCGCGGCACCGACTTCCGCATGATGGTGGTAGGCGACGGCGCTGACCGCGAGGAGATCGAAAACTACACCCAGGAGCTGGGGCTAGGCGAAAAAGTGGTATTCACGGGCGCCGTCTACGACCGCGAAGAACTGCGCACCTACTACACCGCCGGGGACCTGTTCATATTCCCGTCGCTGTACGACACTAACGGAATCGTTGTGCGCGAAGCAGCCGCCTGCGGAGTTCCGTCGGTGCTCATTAAGGGAAGCTGCGCCTCAGAGGGGATCACCCACCACCGCACCGGAATCCTGGTGGACAACACCGCGGAGGCAATCGCCGAGGAACTTCAGTTTGCGGCGGATCACCTGGAGGAGGTACACCAGATGGGCGACCACGCGATGAACGAGGTCTACATGTCATGGGAAACCTCCATACGGAACGCATACGACCGCTATGGCGCCATAATCGAGAATTGCCGCAGCGGTGCGACAAGCAACTACGAATCCGAAATGCAGCAGGATTTCTTCGCCGGTATAAGCAAGTTAACCAGCGCAGTTCAGATGTTCAGGAGCATTCCGGCGGTGTCAGCAATTCGTGAGAGCAACAACCGTAGTATCGCAAAACGCAAGGCACGCAAGGAAGAGAAAAAGATGAATTCCGAGCCGGAGGAATAAACGGCACAGAATAAAAAGGGAGGGCGACCTCCCTTTTTTAGCGCGGTTGATTTTTAGCGCATAATATGCTATTATAGAATCGAGGGGGTGATACTGTGCAAGAAATGAAACTCAGCTATTTCACGAACGACGACAGCTTTCCGCTGTTCATTCAGTTCGGCAGGCACGATATTCCGCTGTTCGTCCACGGTCATGAGGATTTCTACGAGCTGGTGACAGTTCTTGACGGCAGCGCGGAACACATCGTGGACGGCGAGCGCAGCGTGATAAGCAAGGGTGACGTGTTCGTCATCGGCGGAGGGATCTCCCACGGATTCGACGCCCCGAAGAACCTGCGTATATGCAACATCATGTACCGCCCGGAAATGCTGTTTCCCGGAGATTCGGATATCCGCCAGCTGCCGGGATTCCACGCGCTGTTCCTGCTGGAGCCTTATCTCAGCAGCATGCAGCACTTCCAGAGCCGGCTGCGGCTCACCCCGGCGGAGCTTTCACGGGCGCTGCCTATCATCAACGCCGCCGAAGCTGAATACACCTCCGACCAGCCCGGGCGCAAGACCATGGTGCTTTCCCTGGTGCGTCAGCTTGCGGTGCTGCTTTCCCGGCTCTACGACTGCCCGGCAAAGCCCAGGGAGATCTCCGGGATCGCCGACGCCGCCGCATTCATGGAAACCAGCTTCGCCGACAACATCGCCATCGCCGATGTGATCGAGCGGTCGCACTACTCCCAGCGGCACTTCATACGGCTGTTCTCCGCCGCCTACGGAATGACTCCGCAGCGCTACCTGCTCGACGTGCGGATACGCCACGCAAGCTCCATGCTCCGGGACAGCACGCTGACCGTAACGGAGATCGCGCTCCGCTGCGGATTCGACGACTCCAACTATTTCAGCCGCATTTTCCGGAAGTACACCGGGCATTCGCCGAGCGAATTCCGCGTATTGCCATAGGACGCGATATATTGTAATAAAATCAGACCCGTGAGTTCACTTGAGCGAGTCGATTTTGTTTTATTCAGCGTTTCCCCGGTCAGATCATACTCAGCTGTTGTTTCCCTCATGTTTGAAGTATGCAGCTACGAATGGGACGGCGATCTGGTAGGTCACGGTGACGTGCTTATTACCAGCTACGACCCGTCATTCCTCTACAAACTCTGAATAAAACAGACCCCCGGAGATCACTCCGGGGGTCATTCTGTTTATACTATGTACTCTTTCAGAGCCGCGATAAGCGCGTCAATTTCCCCGTCCGTGCCGATGGTTATGCGCAGGCGGTTGTCAATACGCTTCTTGGAGAAGTAACGCACATAGATATCCTTCGTCTTGAGATACTCCTGGATATCCCTGGCGCGGTATTTCGGGTGCTCAGCAAACAGGAAGTTCGTGCTGCTGTCCGCCACGTCGAATCCCATTCCGCGCAGTACTTCCGTCAGGCGGTCACGGGTCGCGACTACCTTAGCGACGGTCGCCCGGAAGTACTCCTCGTCCTGGACGGAGGCCACTCCGGCGGCGATAGCCACGCTGTCCAGCGGATAGGAATTGTAGCTGTCCTTCGCCGCAAACAGCGCCGAAATTATGTCCTTGTTTCCCAGCGCGTAGCCAATGCGCATTCCTGCCATGGAACGGGACTTGGAGAACGTCTGGACTACCACCAGGTTCTCGTATTCCTTCAGCAGCGGGACCGCGGAGGTGCCGCCGAAATCCACATACGCCTCGTCGGAAATGACGACGCTGTCCGGGTTCGCGTCCAGTATCTCGCGCATGAAATCCAGCCCCCTGCCGATACTTGTGGGTGCATTCGGATTCGCGATAACCACGCCGCCGTTGGGACGTCTGTAATCCGCGGCGTTGATGTTGAACGTATCGTCCACCGGAATAGTTTCATATGGGATACGCAGCATGTCGCACCACACCGGGTAGAACGAGTAGGTTATGTCCGGATAGATCACCGGCTTGTCGGAATTGAAGAACGCCCGGAAGCACAGCGCCAGCACATCGTCCGAGCCGTTGCCCAGGAATACGTTGCCGCGCTCCAGTCCGAAGCGCGCCGCGATGGCGTCCGCGAGGGGCTTCGCGTTCGCGTCCGGGTACTTCTTGAGAGATCCTCCGCGGAACTGCTCGATTGCCCGGATCACCCCCGGCGCCGGCGGATAGGGGTTCTCGTTGGCGTTGAGCTTGATGAAATCAGTCTTGTCCGGCTGCTCGCCTGCCACATACGGCTCTATCTTAATGAGATTATCTTTCCAGCTCATATTTTCTCCTTAAAACAAAATCAGGCGAAAACCCTGAGGTCTCCGCCTGATATCCAGTCAGTTATAGATCACTCAGCGTCGTCATCTTCGAGAGAGAACTCGAGATGGGCGCCACAGTTGGGGCAGTCGAGCTGTTCGCTCGCAGCCTGATCATAGTCGAAACGAATGGTGTTGCCGCACTTGGGGCAGGTCGTTTCGTACATCTCGTCAAGCTCCTCGTCAAAGTCGTCTTCGTCGTCGTAATCGTCCTCGTCGTCCTCAACGCCGTAAACCTCGTCCTCGAGGTCGGTAACGCTTTCCTCAAGGTCAGTCATTACGTCAGCAACGTCGTCCAGCTCCTCGTCAACCTCAGAGAGATTCTCTGCGATATCGCCGAGAACGTCCACGATAGCGGCAATTACCTTGCCCTCCTTGGTGGAGTCGTCCAGCTTGAGTCCCTCAGCAAGACCCTTGATATAAGAAACCTTTTCACCGATCGTCATAATTATCATCCTTTCATGTTGCGGACGGAACTGTGTCCAGTCCTTTAACTCCAAAGAATATATGATACAGGGGCGGAAATTACTTTACACGCTCCATGTACTCGCCTGTTCTGGTATCAATACGGATAACCTCGCCCTCGTTGATGAACAGCGGAACGCGGATCTCAGCGCCAGTTTCCAGAGTAGCGGGCTTTGTCGCATTTGTAGCGGTGTTGCCAGCAAAACCGGGATCGGTCTGGGTGATCTGAAGCTCTACGAAGTTCGGAGGCTCTACGCCGAATACCTTGCCCTTGTAGGACAGTACCTTACATACCATGTTTTCCTTGACGAACTTGAAGTTGTCGCCAACGTCGGAAGCGTTTACGGGGATATCCTCATAGGTCTCGGAATCCATGAAGTGATAGAGCTCGCCGTCAGAGTAGGTGTACTCCATATCCTTTCTCTCAACGTAAGCGGTGGGGAACTTAGCGGTAGGGTTGTAGGTCTTTTCTACAACGGAGCCTGTAATAACGTTTCTCACCTTTGTTCTTACGAACGCTGCACCCTTACCGGGCTTAACGTGCTGGAACTCAATGATCTGCATTACATTACCGTCTTCCTCGAATGTCATGCCATTTCTGAAATCTCCTGCTGTGATCATAGTAGGGAACCTCCAAATTATTAGTATTATGCGGCGCCGTGCAATAGATCCGCGCCGGTTTATCCGGAGGGCGACCATAATCTGGAAATCCCGTCCGTATAATTCTATCTATATTATTTTACCCTATTTCGCGCAATTTTTCAAGCCCTTTTTAAGAAAAAACTGAAAAATTTATATGTGGATAAGGTTTTTTGTAGATTTGGTGAGGTTGTCGCAGCCATTTTCTGTAACAACTACCATATCTTCTATGCGCACTCCGAACTTTCCGGAAATATACGCACCCGGCTCAACGGTCACGATCATTCCGGGGCGGAGCATTGAACGGCTGCGCTGGGAGAGCGTGGGCTGCTCGTGGATCTCCAGACCGACGCCGTGACCGAGTCCGTGCCCGAAGTACTTGTCGTAGCCCCCCCACGCCGCCAGGGTAGCCCTTGCCACGCTGTCAACGACCTTGCCGTTGATTCCGGGCTTGACCGCCTTTATTCCGTCCTGGTTGGCGTAATACACGGCGTTGTAGAGCTTCTCCATCTCCGGGGACACCTGTCCCACCGCCAGGGTGCGCGTCATGTCGCTGTGGTAGCTGTCCACGACTGCGCCGAAGTCCAGCGTCAGAAATTCACCCTCCTGGAGCTTCTTGTCCGTGGGGACAGCGTGCGGCGACGCGGAATTCACGCCGGAAGCCGCGATGGTTTCAAAGGAAAGGTCGTCCGCGCCGCAGTCCATCATGTAGTAATTCAGCAGTGCTGCGACCTGCTTCTCGCTCATGTCGCGGCTGATGTTGTCCACCAGGCGCTCGAAGGCGCGCTCCGCAATACGCTGCGCCCGGACTATGAGCGCGACCTCCTCCGGGGTCTTGATTATACGCATGTCCCAGATGAACTTGGAAAGCTCCGCGGAAGAATCAAGCTCCACAAAGTGCAGCTGCTCCTTGTACGCGGAGTATTCCGACAGGGTCATGTAATCGCTCTCCAGCATAAGGCGGCGGATATTGTGCTTCAGAAGCAGCTCCGTCAGCTGGGTGCGCATGTCCTCCAGGAGAAGCACGCGGCAGTCCGTCACGCGCTCCTTCGCCTTGTCGAAGTAACGTGAATCAATGATGAGGTAGCTCTGCTCCTTCGTCACTAGGATAACCCCGGCGGAGGACTTGAATCCGCAGAAGTAGCGCCGGCTCACATCGGAGGTGATGAGGGCGCCGCAGGATTCCCCGTCAAGCATCTGCTGTAATTTCTCGATATTAGTCATGGCAGCCACCCAGAATATTCTCCAGTGCGTACAGCGCCAGGACGTAGCTGTTGCTGCCGAATCCGGCGATTGTGCCGCGGCACACCGGGGCAATGACGGAGTTCTTGCGGAACTCGTCGCGGCTGTTCACGTTGGAGAGGTGCACTTCAATAACCGGAATGCGTATCGCTGCGATGGCATCGCGGATAGCGTAGCTGTAGTGAGTATACGCGCCTGCGTTGAGGATAACCCCGGCGCAGTCCAGCCTGGATTCATGCAGGCGGTCGATAAGTCCGCCCTCGGAATTGCTCTGGAAGAACACCGGCTCAAAGCCCATGCTGCGTGCCTTCTCGTCCAGCATGTCGTTGATGGAGTTCAGCGTTTCGCTGCCGTAGATATTCGGCTCGCGCTCGCCCAGTAGGTTAAGATTCGGGCCGTTCATAATAAGTATCTTTTTCATGTGCTAACCTCCCGTTTTTTGTCTGTTCTTATTTTGTCTGGAAAGCTCCAGGATTCTCCTGAATCCGGCGTCCGTGGAAGCCCACTTTTCCGTCACTGCCTCTTTCTGCTCCGGAGTGCCGTATTCCATGTAGTAGTTATCCCGGAACTCCTCGCCGATGGTGACCGGGACGCAGTGCGGCTTCACGCCGAGGTCCGCCGGGAAAAAGCGCCGTTTCATCATTCCGGTGATCTTCGCGGATTCCTCCGGAGTAAAGTCCACCTCGACGCTCTGCACCCTGCGGCTCCCGTCGGGAAGCAGATCGTGCACCAGGTCAATCTTTACATTGAGTTTCATTCTGTCCGGGGAATGCTGCGGATCCGTCAGCGTGAAATCATACACCACATCGTATCTTACTACCGGGCTTCCTGCGAACAGCGAGCCGTCCTCAAGCCTGGGACGTCCGAACCCCAGCGCGTGCTGATTCTGCATTATGAACACGAACATCGCGTTGTCCATGACCTTCTTGTCTGCGATAACCCAGAAGCAGACTCCGCGCTGATATGCATTGATATCCACAAGTTCAGCCGCCGGGAATCCGTGGTCCGCAACTATCTGGAGCGACAGCCCCAGTCCGTGCATGAGTCTGTCCTTCCCCACCAGGGGTATCGCGCGGTGGTACTTCTTCGCAAACGCGTCGAGGTACATATCGCCGCGGCAAAGATCCTCGATCATATCCAGAAGCCGATTTCCTTCATAGTCCACGCTCCTGGCTCCCTCATACGGGATAAGCCCTATCTTGCGGTAGGAGTCGCACACGGTGCCTTTCGCAAACTGGTAATTCACAAGGTACGCATTCCCGTTGTAGAACAGCCCCATCTGCCCCTGATTCAGCTTACGAGACATGGAGTGATCTCCGCCATTTATATTGTCGTCTGCAAGAAGTTCCTCCACCCGGGGAATAAGCTCACCGGGTATCGCTTCCTCAACGGTGTTGAAGTGGTGCTGCTCATTCTCGCAGGCGGTGATGTACCGCAGTATCTGTTGGTCAATGCAGTTTATCGCGTCCAGCAGGGATTTGTCATTGTAAAGGCTCATGTCGGCTCCTTAAAGGGACTCGAAGTAGCGCTTCATCTCCGCGGCGTCCTCCGCCTGAGTACCGGCGGATTCGCAGATTATTGACGGCTGCATATTGCGGTCGTGTATCTCCTGCATAAGCGGCTGGTACTCCGGTCCGAACTGCGTGTCCGCAAAGGTCAGGTGGCGCTTCTCGCCGCCGGCGGTGTACTCTATGCGGCTGAAGTGGATATGCATGTTGTCCAGTCGCTCCCTGCCAAGCTTGTCCCCGATGAGATCCAGCATGTGCGCGTAATCCTCCCGGCAGGTTATGCCGCCGTGGGTGCGCGCGTACAGATGCCCGAAATCCACTGTGGGCAGGAATCTCTCGTCAACGCCGCACAGCTCCAGGACTTCCTCCAGAGTGCCCAGCTGGTTCACCTTGCCCATCGTTTCCGGGCAGATGATGATCTCGGACAGACCCTCGGAATCCAGGCGCTCCTGCGCTCTTTTCAGGGTGTCCTTTGCAAGCTCCGTAGCCTGCTCCCGGGTCATTTTCGAGCAGCTTCCGCTGTGCACGACGATCTTCCTTGCGCCGACGGAATGCGCCGCCTGCGCCGACTGGAAGATGTATTCCACGCTCTTCAGCCGTGTTTCCTCCTCCACGGAGGAAAGCGAGATGAAATACGGCGCGTGCAGCGTGACGTAGATCCCGTTCTGCTGCGCCAGTCCCGGCAGAAGCGCCGGAGTTTTCTCGCTGAGCCGCACTCCGCGGCCGCACTCTATCTCGTAGCCGTTAAGTCCCATTGAAGCGAGGTATTCCGGCAGCTGCTCGGGAAACTTGCGCTTCCCCCAGCTCTCGGAATTTCCGCCAGGTCCGAATGAAATAGCCATTACTTCTCCTCCAGCTTTGAATAATCCCGGTGAAACACCCAGCTTTCGATGTGCCGCTTCAGTCGGAATGTCCACGTTTTCTCCAGGTGGAATGGCTCCACCAGCACGGTACGTATTCCTGCGAGATTCCCTGCCATCACGTCGGTGAATATCTGGTCGCCGACGACCAGGGTCTCTTTCTTCTTCACGCCCATCGCCTTCACTGCGCGGTTCACGCCGAAAGTCAGCGGCTTGGCGCCGTTGGCGGTGAACTCAAGTCCCAGCTTCGCGGCAAGCGGAGCCACGCGCTTGTTCGTGTTATTGGACACCACGCGCATTTTTATTCCCAGGGCGCGCATTTTGTCCAGCCACTCGTCCACCCCGGATTCCGCCGCCGGATTTCCGTGCATGGAGAGTGTGTTGTCCATGTCGAGCACCAAGGCCTTCACGCCGTTTTTGCGCAGGAATCCCTCGTCTATCTGTAATACGCTTTTCAGCCAGAATGTGGGCTTGAACAGCATAGGTTCCTCCTTAAAACAATTAAACCGGACAGTAAACTGCCCGGTTCAACCGTTGTGTTTTAGTCGCACTAAGCTCGAAAAGATCAGAACTTACGCTTGCGAGCAGCTTCGGACTTCTTTTTACGTTTTACCGAAGGCTTTTCGTAATGCTCTCTCTTACGAACTTCAGCAAGAACGCCGTCCCTTGCGCATGAACGCTTGAAACGCTTCAGAGCGGTATCAAGAGATTCATTTTTGCCAAGACGAATTTCTGCCATCTATATTTCCCTCCCTTTGCCAAGAGGCATAGGTTTTCTACATAATAGTAGCTATACAAAAAGTATATACTTAATTATATCGCAAAAACCACGATTTGTCAAGGCTTAATCCTAAATTTATTCGTGATTTTTGATTTTCGTGATTTCTGACAAATCCCGATGTTGAAATTTGGCGTTTTACGACACACTCAGTCCTTGACGAGGTCGGAAATATCCACCGGTGTGCCGTCCGCCCAGAGGCGCTCCAGCTGATAGAAATCCCGGGTTTCCTCCAGGAACACATGCACGATGATGTCGTAGTAATCAAGCACGATCCAGGTCTGGCTCTGGTAGCCCTCAATGCTCTTGGGCTTCACGCCCTTCTCGCCGAGCTGGTATTCCACCTCGTCCGCCAGCGCCTTGACCTGCGTTGTGCTGGTCGCGGAAGCAATGATGAAGTAGTTAGCGAGAATCGTCAGATCCTCCACCTTGAGGGCGGTGATGTTCTTTGCTTTTCTGGAATCCAGCGCCTTTACGGCGATCTCAAGTTCTTCTCTGTCGGTCATAGGATCTCCTTGTCTTTGTTGTATTTCAGATAGTAGTTGTAGGCCTCGAATGTGTAATGCGGAATGTATCCGCACTTTCTGCACACTTCCATGATGTTGTAGGCAAGCGCCACCGCCATTGCCCTGTCGAGGTCGCTGTGGCATATCTTGCGGAATCTGTCCACGTCCTTGTAGCTGCGCTCGGCGGAAATCATGTCCCCGAGGTAGACTATCTTCTCCAGCAGCGTCATCTTCGCGCAGCCGATGGTGTGGAAGCGTATCCCGGCGAGTATTTCCCCGTCGTCGATCCCGAGCTGATCCCGGACGTATGCCGCGCCTGCAACGGCGTGCCGCAGCGCCGGTGTGTCGATCTCCGCGGAATCCGGCTGAAATCCGCTCTCGACGGTCATCTGCTTCTGCCGCTCCGGAAGTTCCTCCTTCATGATGTCGTGGAGCATTCCGGCGAGGTAGCAGCGCTTCTTATCGCCGCCGAATCTCTCTGCCAAGTCGTAGCATGCCTCCGCCACATTCATGGTGTGGGTGAAGCGCTTCTTGGAGAGCCTGCCTTTCAGCAGCTCCTCATACTGGTCAAATTCCTTGTATCTGCTCAAAAAGAATTACCTCCATAGGTAAAGTCAGCAAAAAATCTCGTCCTTATGGTTTTCGACAAAAGCCATAAGATGATCTGTCAAAGACGGCTCAAACGAGTAAAATGCGTCATCGGTGTTCTCAAAGCCGTTATCTTCGTCTTTGATCTCTTCCAACGCTTTCAGATAATTGTCAGCGAAACTTTTATCAGCTACCTTTGTCAGAGCCGAAACCAGTTCTTCGGGAACTGTATCGGGATAGCAGTCGAAATACCCGCAGTGTCCGGCACTGTTCATCTCTGCGTCATACCAGAAACATAGTACGGCTTCTTTCTGAATTTCCGTCAGAACAGAACGATCACGGCTGCAAATATCTTCTATAAAAGTGTTCCACCTAATTGCTTCATCTGTCATGCTGCACCTCTCACCCAATTAAGTTATCCGCCGTTTTTGCATGGTCCTCTTCATGTATACCATCCGCAATAGATGTCACGGCTCTTTCCAGAAGCCGCCCTTATGGAAATTTTCGTTGCCGAGTGGCGTAGCGGTCAGCCGGAATATAATACAGCCGTCCGGGCAGACAATGGTCTTGCTGTATCTGCCGTCGCCGCCGAGGTTCTCAAGGTCACCGCCGCTGCGTACTGCTTCCATGAGCGGATATAACATCATCATGGTCTTGCTGCATATTCCGTAGCCGTCGGCGTTCACCGGACAGCCGTAGGTACAGCGGTATTTGTCGCCGATCTCCTCGCCGTTGCGGCACAGGTGCTCCGTGTGATCTCCGCGGAGATACCCGGTCACCTCGACCTGGAACTCGTATTCCTCATCGTACCATTTTCTCACGGCGCATTACCTGTACAGTCCCTTTTCACGGATATAATCCGCGACCCCTGCCGGAACCATTCCGGAAATATCCTTTCCGGCTGCGGCAGCTTCCCGTACCTCGGTGGAGGACATCGTGACCGCCTTTGTCGGCAGAACTTTCACCCTGCCGATTTCGTTGGCGTATTCCATCATATCCACCAGGCTGTCGTCATCCCGGGCTGCGGCGCAGACCCTGGTTTCCTTGAGCAGCGATTCATACTTGTACCACTTCTCGAAGCTGAACAGCATATCGCCGCCGATTATCAGAAACAGCTGCTCGTCCGGATACAGCTCCTTCAGGGCGCGCACGGTATTTATCGTATAGCTTGTCCCACCAAGGCGCACTTCAATGTCGCTTATCTCCGCGCCGGGAATATGCCCGAATGCACGGCGGCACATCTCCGCCCTGTCCTCGTAGGGAAGCAATTCGGTGTGCTTGTGCGGCGAAACGCAGGTCGGGATTATCAGCAGCCGGCGTAATTTCAGCTGCTTCACGGCTTCCTCGGCAAGGCGCACATGCCCATTGTGAACAGGATTGAACGCGCCGCCGAAAATACCGGTCTTCTTCACGTTGTCACTCAAGCTCGATCACCCTTTTCTTGGGGTCGCGGCTGCGGCGCCAGAGCACAAACTTCCTGCCGATGACCTGTACGACGTCAGCCCTGAGCTGCTCCGCGATCTGGTCTGCGGCTTCCCTTGCGGTGAACTCGCAGTTCTCCTGGACGCCGACCTTGATCAGCTCCCGGACGTTCAGCACATCGTCAAGCTGCTTTATAAGCTCCTCGCCGATACCCTGCTTTCCCACAAAGAATATAGTGTTGTAGCTCTGCGCTATGGAGCGCAGGTGCGCCCTCTGTTTACTTGTCAGCATTAACCGAATTTCTCCTTTAATATCTTGGCAAGCTGCTCGAACGCCCTTGCCCTGTGGCTTATCTGGTTCTTCTCGTCCTCATCAAGCTCCGCCATGCTTCTGTCATCGTCCACCATGAATATGGGGTCGTATCCGAAGCCCTTGCTGCCGGTCATCTCGTCGCCTATGTAGCCTTCGATCTCACCGGTAACGGAATACTCGTCGTCCTCTGCGTAAATAAAGTATATCGAGCAGACGAAGCGCGCCTCTCTGAGAGGACGGGAAACGCCGTGCATTTCCTCCAGGACCTTCTCGCAAAGCTCCTTGTCCGTTGCGCCCTCGCCGGCGTATCTCGCGGAATAGATACCGGGAGCGCCGTTGAGGAAGTCTATCTCAAGTCCGCTGTCGTCCGCAATGGTCGGCAGCTTGGTCGCTTCGAACACGGCGCGCGCCTTGATGTGCGCGTTCTCCTCAAAGGTATCGCCGTCCTCGATTATCTCATCTGTGAAGCCTGCCTCACGCATCGACATCACGTCAAAGCCGTATGGCTCCAGGAGCTTTCTGAACTCCCGAATCTTGCCCTGGTTGTTGGACGCAATTATCAGCCGCTGTCGGACAGGCGACGAGGCGGCAGGTTTTTCTTCGCCAGATCTGTGAAGATGTTTCATAAAAATTCCTTTCCAATTTTATTATAGAGCACAAATGTGCTTTTAATTGATCAAAATCTCTAAAGGGTGGCGAGAAAGGTGCAGATCCTGGGAAATTGACCAATGGCCAGGCTTTGTGCCTGCCATTGGTTAATTGACGACGGAGATGCGGCTTTATCGTCAGCCTTGTCATCATTCAAAGAGCGCTTGTACATAGTCCTCGGGGCTGAACGGCTGGAGATCGTCAATCTTCTCGCCGACGCCGACAAGCTTTACGGGTATGCCAAGTTCATTCTTTATAGGTATTATTATACCACCTTTTGCCGTTCCGTCAAGCTTTGTGAGAACAATTCCTGTAATTTCGGCACTTTCACTGAAAAGTTTCGCCTGATTGACTGCATTCTGTCCAGTAGTCGCGTCAAGCACCAATAAAGTTTCAACGGACGCGTCCGGGACTTCCCGGCTGATGACCCGGGCGATCTTCTTCAGCTCCTCCATCAGGTTCTTCTTATTGTGGAGTCTGCCTGCGGTATCGCACAGCACTACGTCCGCACCGCGCGCCTTGGCAGCGCTGAGCGCGTCGAATACCACTGCCGCCGGGTCGCTTCCCTCGGAATGCTTGATGATATCCACGCCTGCGCGGTCGGTCCAGACGTTGAGCTGGTCTATCGCCGCCGCACGGAACGTATCCGCCGCCGCCACGATCACCTTCTTACCCTGGGACTTGAGATTCGCAGCCAGCTTACCTATCGTGGTGGTCTTTCCGGCGCCGTTCACGCCTATCACCATGATAACGGAGGGCTTGGTATCCAGCCGCAGTTCGTTGCCGCCGGTCAGCATTTCCGCAATGATCTCGCGCAGCAGCTTCTTGACGTCCGCCGGGTCGGTCGCGCCGGTGCGCTTTACCGCCTGGCGCAGCTTGTCGCAGATCTCCATGGAGGTTTCCGCGCCGATGTCAGAGAGGATCAGGGTTTCCTCCAGCTCGTCGAAAAAGTCCTCGTCTATCTTAGTGAAGCTGTTCATCAGCAGCTCCAGCTTGCTCATGAAGCCGTCCTTGGTCTTTTTCAGTCCGTTCTTCAGCTTCTCAAAGAATCCTACTTTCTTAGGCTCCTCTGCGCCGTCCTCCGGGAGGATCTCAGCTTCCTCCGGCTCCTCCTCTGCGGATTCCGGCTGCGCCTCCTCCGCCTGGGGAATATTCTCGGGCTGTTCCGTAATTTCCGGTGATTCCTGTGCCTCCGGCTCATCGGAGGTCAGCGGCTCTTCGGGCGCTGTTTCAGCTTCGGGAGCCGGCTGCGGAGAGTACTGCTCCGGCTGCCCCTCCCCGGGAACGCTATCGTCAGCCGCTTCAGCCTGCTCTGCTTCGGTCTGGCTGATGATCTCTTCATCGGCTTCCTCCTGCTTCTTCTTTTTCTTGAATTTATCGAAAAATCCCATAGTACCTCCGTTACTTCAGCTCAACGTCCAGCTCGTCCGCGAGGTCGCGGCGCAGCAGTCTGGATACGCCCTTCTCCTGCATGAACACTCCGTAGAGCACCTTACAGCCCTCGATAGTTCCGCGGCGGTGGGTGATCACCATCAGCTGGGTCTGGCTGCTGAACTGGTTAAGATATGTGATGTACTTGTCAACATTAACGTCGTCCAGCGCCGCGTCCACCTCGTCCAGCATACAGAACGGCGTCGGGCGGTGCTTGAGTATCGCGAAATAGATCGTGATGGCGACCATCGTCTGCTCGCCGCCGGAAAGTGAGATAAGGTTCTTGATGACCTTTCCGGGCGGAGCCGCCAGTATTTCAATGCCAGAATTCAGCACGTCCTCCGGGTCGGTGAGTTTCAGCTCGCCGTGGGCTCCGTCGCCGAATATGCTGACGAAGATCTCCTTAAAGCTCTTGTTTATCTCCTCAAAGCTGTTCAGGAACCGCGTCTTGATATCCTCCGTCAGGTCGGAAATGAGCCGCTCCAGCTCCCTCTTGCTCTTCTCGATATCCTCAAGCTGGGCGGTCTGGAACTTGAACCGCTCGGATACCGCGCGGTATTCCTCAATGGACTCCATATTTATGCTGCCCAGGGAGGATATCTTCTTGCGGAGGGCTTCCAGGTCGTTCTCCGCCATCATCAGATTCTCCAGCGGCTTCGCCTGCTCCATTGCCATCGACACGGTGAGGTCGTAGCTGTCAAGCAGCATTGAAACAATGCGCTCCTGCTCCTTCACCTCGCCGGTACGGCGCTCCTCCAGTCTTGCGATCTCCTTCGAGAAATGCTCCTTGTTGGACACCGCTTCGTTGATATCCCGGTGCATCTGCCCTATCGCGAATTCCAGCTTCTCTATCTCCGCCATGGAACGGCTGATGTCAGCCTCCTTGTCGGTGAGTTCGCCGCTGTGCTGCTCTATCTCTTTCTTTACGCGCTCTATCTCAAGGCGAATCCGGTCGTCGTCCTTGTCCAGTGCCGCCACGGTTTCCTTGTAGCTGTCGCTGCTCTGGAACAGCGCGCGCCGGTTCTCCTCCCGGGTGCGTATTTCCACCCGGAACGCGTCTATGTCCTTCTCGCCTGCCACACGGTCTATATTCAGCTGGGAAAGGCTGTCGGAAAGCTCCTTCAGATGAGCCGCCGCGGTTTCGCGCTCGCTGCCGGACTGCTTCTGCTGCTCGGTCAGCTCCGCGATACGCCCGTCGCATTCCCGGACAACTGCGGCGCTTTCCTCAAGCTGCTTCCTGTACTGTGCGATCTGCACATCGAAGCGCTCCAGCGCACTGCGCGCGGATTCCCCCTGCTGGGAAAGCTGCTCAATGAGCATGTCGTATTTGGACGCCTCGGCACGGGCGCTGATCTCCTGGGTATCCAGGGATTTCAGCTCGTCCTCCATGCCCTCGATCTCCACGCCGAATTTCGCCGCCTCCGCCTGGTACTGACGGTACGCCTCGGTCTTTTCCGCCAGGGTCTTGCGCAGGGCAATGACTTCAGTGTAAAGCGCGTCCTTCTCCTGCTTACGGGAGATGATTCCCGCGCCGCTGCTGCGGCTTCCTCCGGTGAAGGAACCGCCGGCGTTCACGACCTGACCGTCCAGCGTGACGATACGGAACTTTGCTCCGTATTTCTTGCTTAGGAACGCCGCCGTGTCGATGTCGTCAACTATCGCCGTGAGTCCCAGCAGATAGCGGATTATGTTCTGGTAATCCCCGTCGCATTCCACAAGATCGCTGGCAATGCCCTCGAATCCCTGCTCGGACTGCAATCTCGGCTCGTTGAGGTAGCGCCCCTTCATCGCCGTCATGGGGAGCATTGTCGCACGCCCGGCGTTGGTTTCCTTCAGAAAGCGGATACAGCGCTTGGCGGTTTCCTCGTTGTCCACGATGATGTTCTGCATTGCGGCGCCCAGCGCGGTTTCTATTGCCGCGACATAGCGGTCGTCCATGCTCACCACGTCCGCCACCGTGCCGTGGATTCCGCCGATACGCCCCTGTCTAGAGGCTCTCATCAGCTCCTTGACGCTGTGGGTGTAGCCCTCCATGGACTTCTCCACGTCCTCCAGCAGCTTGTAGCGCTTCTGCTTGGTGTCAAGCTCGTCCGCCACCCTGTCCGCTTCGGATTTCGCGTCGTTCATCCGGCGCACCTTGCCGTCGTTCAGCCGCTGATAACCTGCAAGCTTGTTCTGCATAGCGGAGCGCTTCTCGGCGATATCCGCCAGCTGCTTCTGCGCGTTCTCCCGGCTGTCTGTATATTCACGCAGCTTGCTCTCCGCATTCGCCGCGTCATTTATAAATGTCTGCTTCTGCTCCTCTGCCTCCTGTGCGGAATGCTCCGCCTGGGCGGACTTCACGTCCGCTTCGCTGCGCTCCCGGTATGCCTGGGCAAGCTGCTGATCCAGCGCGGAATACACCTTGTCGCTCTCGGCGTTCTGCTCCGCGATCTCGGAAAGCTTCTGCTGAAGCTCCGCGCGGCGCTGGTCCATCGCGGAAAGTTCCTGCTGCTTCTCCTCGATCTTCTGCTGGAATTCCTTTATTCCCTCGTCGAAGCTGCGGCTGCTCTCCTCCGCGTGGGCGATCTGCTCCGCAAGCTCCTTCCGGCGGTTGGAGTTGTGCATGAGGTCGTTTTCCAGCACCTGAATGCTGGAGCGCTTCTCCGCAAGCTCCGTATTAACCGCGTCACGGCTGCGGCGGAATCTCTCAAGCTCCGCCTGGAGCCGCTGCTTCTGCTCGGTGCTGGCGTCAATGCTGTCCTGTAGCTTCTCTGCGTCCTTGTCGTAGTGCTCGCACTCTGCGCGGTTCAGCAGCAGGTCGTCGTCCAGCTTCTTTATTGCATTCCGGCGCTCCTCGTAGTGCGCCGCGCCGACGGATATCTCAAGCTCCTTCTTCTGGTCGAGCAGCTCCGCGGCGAGCACCGCCTTCTCTGACTGCTTCTTCAGTACCGGCAGGCGCTCCTCGTCAAGCCTTATTATGTCCTTCTGGCGCAGAATATTCTCCTCGGCGCTCTCGAGTTCCTTTTCAGCCTCTGCCTTCTTGTGCAGGAACAGCGAAATTCCGGCGGCTTCCTCAAAAATCTCCCGGCGCTGGGTTCCTCGCGCGTTGACTATCTCGGCGACCCTGCCCTGACCGATGATGGAATATCCGTCCCTGCCGAGTCCGGTGCCCAGCAGCATTTCCTGAATGTCCTTGAGTCTGGACTTCGCGCCGTTGATGAGGTACTCACTCTCGCCGCTGCGGTAAAGCTTACGGGAGATAGTCACCTCGTCGGCGTCCACGGCGAGCGCACGGTCGGTGTTGTCGATACACAGCGCGACCTTGGCGAATCCCATGGGCTTGCGGTCGGTGGTTCCGTGGAAGATAACGTCCTCCATCTTCTCACCGCGCAGGGTCTTTGCGCCCTGCTCTCCCATAACCCAGCGCAGGGCGTCGCTTATGTTGCTCTTGCCGTTGCCGTTGCTGCCGACGACGGCGGTGGTCTGGGCGTCGAAATTCAGTACGGTCTTGTCCGCAAAGGATTTGAACCCATGTATCTCCAGTGACTTAAAAAACATTCACATTCCTCGCTTATCAGCGCACCTCGATGTAAGCCCCGTCCAGCGGCTTCACCTCCACATCGTAGCCAAGCCCGTGCAGAGCCGCGATGTTGCTGCGCTTCTGTCCGACAGCCCTGCTGATATTCCGGCTGTCGGTATATATCACATAATGTCCCCTGTCCATAGCGAGCAGCTTCTGCTTCATGTCGTTGAGGAACAGCCTGCTCTCCACTATTTCCCGGAACGCCGGGTGGTACACTCCCCCCAGCATTTCTCTTTCAACTTCCTGTGAGGCGTGAAGCCCCATTCGTATCACGCGTATTCCTGCCGCGGTGAAATCCCGGAGCAGCTCCGCGCACAGATCCACGGTCTGCTCGAAGCCGAAGCTGCGGTACTCGCCGTTCTCAAACAGCTTCCCCAGCCGCGTATGCTTCAGGATCACCGTAGGATAAACGCGCACCGTATCCGGCTTCAGCGCGATGAATTCCCGGCAGGTCCTGCGGACGTATTCCTCGGTGTCGCCGTAAAGCCCGGTCATCATCTGAAGTCCCAGGGAAATTCCGCTCTCCCGGATAAGCCGCGAAGCCCGGCGGACGTCCTCGGCGGAGTGTCCGCGCCCGTTCATCTGCAAAACCTCGTCGGCCATGGACTGCGCGCCCAATTCCACCGCGGTCATGCCGTACTTCTTCAGCAGCGCGATTATCTCCCCGTCAACGCAGTCCGGACGGGTGGAACAGCGTATGCCGTCGTAAACCTCCGGGTACTTCTGAACAGCGGAATGCGCGCACTCCAGCAGGCTCGTCATATAGTCCCGAGGGACTGCCGTGAAACTCCCTCCAAAGAAGGCTATCTCCGCCTGCATTCCCCTCTCCGCAAGGTGCGGAGCCTGCTCCTCCAGCAGTGCGGAAACCTCCTCCGGGGAGGGGGCGTGCGCCGCGCCGGAAATGCTCCGCTGGTCGCAGAAGCTGCACCTGTGGGGGCAGCCGATGTGCGGAATGAATACCGAGATGTTAGTCCGTTTCATATCCCATTAATCCGATGGCTTCCTTGGCGGCAGCCTGCTCGGCTTCCTTCTTGCTCTGTCCGGAGCCTGCGCCGATACTCTGACCGTTCAGCATTACCTCCGCGCTGAAGGTCTTGTGGTGCGCTTCGCCCTCTTCCTCCGTCACCTGGTAGGATATCTTCTCCTCCGGGTTCTGCTGGATTATCTCCTGGAGAATGGTCTTGTAGTCGCCCAGCTTCACCTTGCCGCTCTTTATCGCCTCGATTGACGGCACGAACTTCATGATGAATTTCTGCGCCTCGTCCATTCCTCCGTCGAGGAATATCGCCGCGATGAGCGCTTCAAAGGCGTCCGCCAGAATTGAGCGCCGCTCGCGCCCTCCGGTCATCTCCTCGCCCTTTCCCAGCAGGATATAATCTCCCAGGGAAATGCGCTTCGCAAAGTTGTACAGCGAATTCTCGCACACGATGGAAGCGCGCAGCTTGGTCAGTCCGCCTTCCGGCACCGTGGTCATATTTGTGTAGAGATACAGCGACACCGTTATCTGGAGCACGCTGTCGCCCAGGAACTCCAGGCGCTCGTTGCTTCCGTTGTTCTTGCCGCCGGAATAGCTGGAGTGGGTCATTGCGCCCCGGAGATATGATTTGTCCTTAAATGTGTAGCCTATAGCCTGTTCAAGCTGACTGAAATCCGACATATCAAGCCTCTTCCTTTACTCCGAGGGCGGCGATGGCACTCGTCATTTCCTCTATCGCGTTCTTCTCAACGAACATCTTCGCCTGTCTGAAAGCGCCCAGGAATGCCACTGCGTCCGAGCTTCCGTGCGCCTTGAATACGGGCTTCGCGGTACCAAGCAGCGGAGAGCCGCCGATGGTCTTGTAATCCAGCTGCCTTGCAATGTCGCCGAGCTGCTTCTTCACGCACAGCGCGCCGATCTTTGTCTTGAGGTTTGCGAAGAACATGCTCTTGAGGGACTGCTTCATCAGTATTCCCATACCCTCGCACGCCTTCAGGAACACATTTCCGGTAAATCCGTCGGTCACCAGCACGTCCACTTTGCCGACTGGTGCGTCGCGCCCCTCGACATATCCCAGGAAGTTGATGGAGGGAGTATTGCGCAGCAGCTTTACTGTTTCGTGCTCCAGTTCCCTGCCCTTTTCCTCCTCGGTGCCGATGTTCAGCAGACCTACCCTGGGCTTCTCTATCCCCATGGTCTTTTCCATGAATATGCTGCCGAGAACCGCGAACTGCTGAAGCATTTCGGGTCTGCACTCCAGGTTTGCGCCGCCGTCAACAACAGCGTATCTTCCTCCGCCAAGACAAGGCATGAGGGGTACCAGTGCGGTCCTCTTGACGCCCTTTATCCTCTTGCCAACCATGGTTCCGCCGACAACTATCGCGGCGGTGCTTCCGGCGCTGATGAATGCATCCGCATTGCCGTCCGCCAGGTAGTACAGCGCCTTGCCCATGGAAGTCCCGGAATTCTCCTTGATAACCGACTTGGGTGCGTCCTCGGTGGTGATGACGCCCTCCGCCGGAACAAGCTCGATGTGGCTGTCGGAGATATTCAGTTCCTTCATGCGCTGCATGAGAAGCTTCTCATCGCCGGTTATCGCGATGTCGATACCGAGTTCCTTCACGGCAAGAGCCGCGCCCTTGAGTACTTCGTCCGGGGAATTGTCGCCGCCGAATCCATCTATAACGATCTTCATAATTATGTATCCTCACTATCAGAAAGAGCCCTGTCCAGATCGGAAAGCGCCCTCTGCGCCAGCGCCGCGTAGCGCTCCTGCTTGCCCTTTATCACCCTGTCAAGTCCGGGAAGGATCCCCATGCTGCTCGCCATCGGCTGGAAGTTCTCCACGGTCGGGTCGCTGATGTAGCTGCACAGCGCCCCCAGCATGGTCGTATGAGGAAGCTCCAGCGGAGTCTTCCCGGAAAGCCTGTCAGCCAGCGCCCTGCCGGCGATGATTCCGGAAGCCGCGCTCTCAACGTAGCCCTCAACGCCGGTCATCTGCCCTCCGAAGAACACATTGTCGGAGCCGCGCAGCATGAACCACTTGTCCAATAACCTCGGGCTGTCCAGAAACGTATTCCGGTGCATTACGCCGTAGCGGACGAACTCCGCGTTCTCCAGCCCCGGTATCATCGAAAATACGCGCTTCTGCTCGCCGAATTTCAGGTTCGTCTGGAATCCAACGAGGTTGTACATCGTGCCGTCCTTGTTCTCCTTGCGGAGCTGTACGACGGCATATGGGCGCTTCCCCGTCCTTGGGTCGGTAAGTCCCACCGGCTTCATACAGCCGTAGCGAACGCTCTCGAATCCACGCTTCGCAAGTACTTCCACTGGCATGCAGCCCTCGAACACCTTCATTCCGGCGCTCTCCTCGGGGCGGTCGAATTCCTTCAGCGGAGCGCTCTCCGCCGTGACCAGCGCATCGTAGAACGCCTGGTATTCATCGCGGTCCATCGGGCAGTTGACGTAATCCGCCTCGCCCTTGTCGTATCGCGTCTGATAAAATGCCTTGCTGAAATCTATGCTTTCCGCGGAAACAATGGGCGCCGCCGCGTCATAGAAGCTGAGTCCCTCGCCGCAGATACCGCGTATCTTCTCAGCGAGCGCGTCGGAGGTAAGCGGACCGGTGCATATCACCACGTTATTCTGCGGAATTTCGGTGACCTCTCCGCTGACAACCCGGATATTCGGGAAGCTGCGGACTATCCTCGTCACTTCGTCGGAGAATTTCGTGCGGTCCACCGCCAGTGCGCCGCCGGCAGGGACTGCGGTCTTTTCTGCTGCCTCGAGTATCACGGAGCCGAACCTGCGCATTTCCTCCTTGAGAAGTCCGCAGGCGCTCTCGGGTCTTGCCGCCTTGAGGGAATTGGAGCACACCAGCTCCGCGAATCCCTCATAGTGGTGCGCCGGGGAATACTTCTGCGGCTTCATCTCGTGGAGCTCCACATCGAATCCGCGCCGCGCCAGCTGTACTGCCGCTTCGCAGCCTGCCAGTCCTGCGCCGATAACCTTAACCGTCATTGTTCTTATCCTTTGCGTTGTCTGCGGAATCCAGGGGGCGCTCATAGCCGCAGCCCTCCTTCGCGCAGTATATCTTGCCCATTCTGCCGGACTTCTTGAACAGGGACGCGCCGCACTGCGGACACTTCTCCTCTATCGGCAGGTCCCAGGTCATGAAGTTGCAGTTCTGGTAATCCTCGCAGCCATAGAATGGCTTGCCCTTCTTGGATTTCTTCGCCAGCATCTTCTTGCCGCACCTCGGGCAGCTGCCCTTGGTTTCGGTGACTATCTTCTTGGTGAACTTGCACTCCGGGAATCCGCTGCACCCCAGGAACTTTCCGAAAGGTCCTATCTTGATGACCATGGGCTTGCCGCATTCCTCGCAGATTATATCCGTCGGCTCGTCCGGGACTTTCACGCGCTTGCCCTCCATGTCGGCTTCCGCCTTCTCGAGGGTCTTGGCGAATCCGTCGTAGAACTTGCGGAGCACCTCCACCCAGTTCTTGTCGCCGTGCTCGATATCATCGAGGGAGGTTTCCATCTTCGCGGTGAACTTCACGTCAACGATGTTGTTGAAATGGTCCTTGAGCAGTTCAGTGATGACCTCGCCCAGGGAGGTGGGCTTCAGCTGATTACCCTGCTCGCGCTCAACGTAGTGTCTGTCCAGTATCGTGGATATTGTCGGCGCGTAGGTGGACGGTCTGCCTATTCCGTTCTCCTCAAGCTCCTTGATGAGGGAGGCTTCGTTGTAGCGCGCCGGGGGCTGGGTGAAATGCTGATTTCCCAGAACTTCCTTTGCGGTGAGCTTCTCGCCTTTTTCCAGTCTTGGAAGGGCGCCGGTCTGCTCGCCGTCCGAATCCCTGGTTTCCTCGTACAGGCGCGTAAATCCATCGAACTTGACGGAATATCCGCTGCTCTTGAAAAGGCAGCCTGCCGCAGCGATATCCACAGCCACGGTATCCAGCACAGCATTCTGCATCTGACTCGCCATGAAGCGCTCCCAGATGAGCTTATACAGCTTGTACTGGTCGTTCGTGAGGGAAGCCTTCACCTTGTCGGGAGTCAGGCTGACGGTGGTCGGACGGATTGCTTCGTGGGCGTCCTGTGCATTACTCTTGGATTTGAACACCCGGGGTTTTTCCGGCAGGTATTCCGTGCCGTACATCTCCCTGATAAGGTCAGCGGCAGCCGCCTTCGCCTCGTCGGAGATACGCAGCGAGTCGGTACGCATGTAGGTGATAAGACCCACGGCGCCCATTCCGGCTACGTCGATACCTTCATACAGCTCCTGCGCAGCCTTCATGGTGCGGCGCGCCTGGAAGGAATACCGACGGCTCGCCTCCTGCTGAAGGGTGGAAGTCGTGAACGGGGGAGCAGGCTGCTTCTTGCGCTGGGATTTCTTCAGTCCGGTGACGATGAATTCCGCTCCCTTGAGGCGCTCCAGAAGCTTGTCAGCCTCCTCCTGGCTGGAAATAGCGATCTTCTCGCCGTCCACCTCCGCCAGTTTCGCCGCGAACGCCTTCTTTGAGGAGGACGCAGTGAGTTTGGCGTCAATGCTCCAGTACTCCTGGGAAACGAAGCTGCGTATTTCGTTCTCGCGGTCCACGATTATGCGCACCGCAACGGACTGCACACGTCCGGCAGACAGTCCGCGCCTTACTTTCTTCCACAGGAACGGCGACAGCTTATAACCCACGATTCTGTCCAGAATACGGCGCGCCTGCTGCGAGTCCACGATGTTCGTGTCGATGCAGCGCGGAGCCGCCATTCCGTTCTGGACGCCTGCCTTGGTTATCTCGTTGAAGGTAACGCGCACAGGTGCGCTGCCGTCAATATTGAGCAGGTGCGACAGGTGCCACGCGATTGCTTCTCCCTCACGGTCCGGGTCGGTCGCGAGATAGATCATGTCGCTTGCCTTGGCGTGCTTTTTCAGTTCCTTGATTACCTCCGTCTTGTCCTTCATATTGACGTACTGCGGCGCGAAATCATGCTCCACGTCAACGCCCAGCTTGGACTTCGGCAGGTCGATTATGTGTCCGGTTGAGGCTATTACGTCATAGCCCTCGCCGAGGTACTTTTTAACGGTTTTCGCCTTCGACGGCGACTCCAGTATTACAAGATGCGGCACAGAGTTTCCTCCTATATTTGGATTTACGCCCATAAACGGGCACTAGGCAATGCAAAACCGAAAGTCAGCTTATAGCTTTGCATTGCCTGCTGCGTTTCCACAGCAGACATATGCGGATAAGCCGGGCAGGTCATGTCCAGCTTAAAAATATCGTTCAGCGCTTTGACAGCTCCCAGAGGAGTATCGCCGCGGCGGCACCTGCATTCAGCGACTCCGCGCCGGATATCGGGATATACACCGCCTGGTCGCAGGCTTTCGCGGTCGCCCCGGAAATCCCGGCACCCTCGCTGCCGATGACGACTGCGGCGCGCTCCGGGAACTCAAGTTCCCCGAGTTTAGCGGCGGAGCTGTCCAGCATTGAGCCATACACCCGGAACCCCATTTCTTTCAGCCCGGATATTATCCCCGGAAGCTCCCCGGTAATACACGGCAGCCTGAATACGCTGCCCATGGAAGCCCGGAGCGTCTTGGGCGACCAGATATCCGCGCACTCCGGCGAGAGCGCGGCGCCGTCGAATCCCAGCGCCTCGGCGGTCCGGAGAATCGTCCCGACATTTCCGGGGTCCTGCACTCCGTCCAGGAGCACCAGCCGCCCGGCTCCGTCCGGGATTCCGTCGGAGTGCGGCTTCTCGGCGATGGCGAACAGTCCCTGCGGAGCCTTCGTATCGGAAATATATTCCGCGATCTCCTGGGATATCACCACCACTTCGCCGGCGCTTCCAAGTGCGGCAGCGGTCTTGGGATATTTCACCGCCGCGTTCTCTGTCATAAGAGCGGTCAGTATCCGGAATCCGCCCTTCGCAAGTTCGCCGCAGAGATGATCTCCCTCAACGGCGAAAACGCCCTGAGCGTCCCGTACGGATTTTTCCCGGAGAAGCTCCCGGAAGCGCTTTACAGCGTCGTTTTTTCTTGATGTGATCACCAATGGAGCAAATCCCCCTACATAGCGAAAAATCTCACGCCCCGGAACAGAACGTGAGATATTATCACGATTAAAGCGCTGCCTTAGCCTTCTCTGTCAGTGCAGTGAAGCCTGCTGCGTCGTTGATTGCGATCTCGGAGAGCATCTTTCTGTTCAGAGTGATGCCAGCCTTCTTCAGACCGTTCATGAAAGTGGAATAGTTCATGCCGTTGGACTTAGCAGCAGCAGAGATTCTGGTGATCCAGAGCTTTCTGAAATCTCTCTTCTTAAGACGTCTGCCGATGTAAGCATACTGACCGGACTTCCAAACGGCTTCCTTGGCAGTCTTGAACAGTCTGCTCTTGCCGCCCCAGTAGCCCTTAGCCAGCTTTAATGTTCTATTTCTTCTCTTGCGAGTTGCGAGTGCGCCCTTTACGCGTGCCATTATACATTACCTCCTGATATTTTGTTCGTGCGGATATTCCGCATCTTGATTATTTGTACGGAATAAGGCTCTTTACAGCTGCTACGTTGGTAACGTCTGCATATGCGCCAGCACGCAGGCCTCTCTTGCGCTTTGTGGACTTCTTGGTAAGAATGTGGCGTCTGTTGGTGTGACCCATCTTTACCATACCGTTCTTTGTCAGCTTGAAGCGCTTCTTCGCTCCGCTGTGAGTTTTGATCTTAGGCATTATGATATCCTCCTTGAGTTTTTATTCGGGCGTCGCCGGTGGCTCCGCCGCGCCTGTCTTATTTCTTGGGGCTGAGTACTATTGCGTAGTTCTTGCCCTCGAGCTTTGACGGCTTTTCGGAACCGCCGTACTCTGAAACGGCATCGAGGAACTTCTTCATCAGCTCTTCGCTGAGATTCATGTGCGACATCTCTCTCGCACGTCTGAAGCGAATGGTGACCTTTACCTTGTCGCCGTTCTGGAGGAACTTGATGCAGTTCTTTACCTTGATGTTGAAATCGTTGGTGTCGATGTTGAGCGACATCTTGATCTCCTTCACCTCGGCCTGCTTCTGGTTCTTCCGGGCTTCTTTCTCCCTCTTGGTCTGCTCAAAACGGTATTTGCCAAAATCCATGATCTTGCATACCGGAGGATTTGCCGTCGGAGCGATGAGAACGAGGTCAAGATCTGCCTCGATCGCCTTTGCAAGCGCGTCCGCAGTCGCCATAATGCCGAGCTGCTCGCCGTCTGCGCCAACTACTCTTACTTCCTTTTCACGGATCTCCTCATTGATGAGCTGTTCTTTCGTGCCGATATCAAAGCACCGCCTTTCTTGATTACGTTTCAGCTGTGAAATAAAATAAGCGTGAGCACACACTGCTCACGCTTAACCGAATGCCTTACGGCGTATTCTCATTAAACATTACCGCGCCTGGCAGAAAATACGCCGACGGGTGAGAGTGTGGTGACTCTGCTTTATTACTCAAACATTATACACCACATTTTCCCCTTTGTCAAGGGGTTTTCAAAAATTTATTTCAGATTTCCTGCCATCTGCTGATTTTTCTCCAGGAACGCGATATAATCCTCCGCCGGGACAGGCTTCGAATAGTAGTATCCCTGCAGGTAATCGCATTTCATGTCTATCAGCAGCTTTGCCATCTCCGCATTCTCGACGCCCTCCACGACGATCTTCTTGTTGAGGGAGCTGAGCATTTCCACCGTATGCCGGAGAATCACGAATGCTTCCTGATTCTCCATCGCCGGCCAGAGAATACTCTTATCGATCTTCACGATGTCTGTCGGCAGTGTTATAAGGTAGTTCGCGGTGGAGAATCCCGTACCGTAGTCGTCCATTGAGAATGTCACGCCGTGGGAAATGAGGTTCTTCATATTCCGCAGCAGCACGTCGTAGTTCGCCAGACCTGCGGTTTCGGTTATCTCGAAGTTGATCTGCTCCGGATCTATGCCGTATTCCTCCATGATCGCCATAAGCCGGTCGGCAAGCTGATCCTGCACGCACTGGAGCGCGGACAGGTTGACCTCAATGTATTCCACGCCCAGATCCTGCGCCCTACCGCTCTTCATGAATTCGCAGACCTTGCGGAAAGCTATCTCACCGATCTCGATGATCATTCCGTTGGATTCCGCCAGCGGAATGAACTCCTCCGGGCTGACGAAGCCAAGCTCCTCGTCGCGCATGCGTATCAGCGCTTCGGAGCACACGAATCCGTGCTCTGCCGGCGCGTAGATCGGCTGGTAGTACATCTCGAAGCTGCGGTTCACAATGGAGTTCTTTATCGTGCTGAGTATGCGCATTTCACGCTTCTTTGAGGTGATGGAGTCCGTCGTCGCAACGAACACGCTGCCCTCCGCCTTTTTGGTGCTGCGCAGTGTGTACTCTATGGAATCTCGCACGTCCTCCGCGGAGGTCGCGAAATCCGGATAGCGCACCAGGCATATCTTCGGCGTGAGCGAAGCCTCTATTCCACACACGCTGACCGGGTCGCCGAACAGGCTCTGGATATGCTCCGTGAGGAATTCCTCGGTGTGCCCCTGCCGCTCGTTGGTGAACAGCGCGAATTCACAGTTGCCGAGGTGGTATATCTCCTGCGTGTGGAATTCCGCCTGGAGCATTGCCGCGATGGATCTGGACGCCGCTCCCCTTTCGCCGACATGGAACAGTCCGCTGATGTAGTTCAGCCCGTCGAATCTGATCGCGACGATACTGAACTTCCTGTTATTGTTGATACGGCGCTCAACGCTGAGGAAGAACGCGTCGTAATTGAAGCAGTCCGCCGCCTTGTCGGTGAAATCATCGGGATTCTGCAATACGATAAGGAACATGACCAGCGAAGCGGATACTGCGAAATTCCCGACCACCTGCTCCGGCTTGAACAGCTGAAGCAGAGCAGCTCCCACCATGCACACAACGAACATGGACACCGTGACCACCTGCATGGCACTGAGGTTCCGGCGGTAGTTTATGAACATCACCGTGGAATACACCAGCAGCAGTCCGGCAACGATTGGATACGCGAAGAACAGCGGTCCGTGGCAGTAGTTCATGCCCTCGTCGAAGTAGATTATCAGCTTTGTGAAGGGAGTCGTGACAAGAAGTATCAACTCCACAGCTATGACGGCGAAGGTGAATATCATGTTTGCCCTGGACATCTTGTTCCGCTTTGTGAGGGCGATGACGTACATCATATACAGTACCGCTTCCAGGTCGTAGAATATAAGGTAGGATATGTGTATAACATAGTTCACCACCAGCGGAAGCGAATCCGCATATGGCAGCGTCTTGATGGCGAAGACATGCATAACGCAGGACATGAAAGTACACACGATCATGCCGACATACACCTGGTTGGACATGCCGGGGTACTTTTTCCGGGCGCAGTACAGCGTGAACAGCACCGCCAGGAGTCCCATCGCAGCGTACTCGTACTCGACCGCATAATTCACAAAGTTCAATTCTGCCACCTCCTGCCGTTCTCTGATCCCTTATATATCAGTGTAACACAATACCATGACAATGTCAACGTTAGTAAAGATATTTTGTTAAATGTGACGAAAAAACACGGCACTGTGAGCCCACAGTGCCGTGTAATGACATTTTCAGCGTATCTCCAGGTTACTTGATGACTCTTACGGAAACAACCCCTGCTACAGCCTTGATAGCAGCCTCGATACCAGTGGTGTCGCCCTTTACGTCCAGGCAAGTGTACGCGTAGTCCTTCTTGGACTTGCTTACCATGTTCTCGATGTTCAGACCAGCGGCGGAAACCGGAGCCGTGATGTTGTTCAGCAGACCCTCGGAATTCTTGTGGATAACGCAGATCTTTGCGTTACCGGAAATAGCCATCTCAACATTCGGCAGGTTAACGGAGTTCCTGATGTTACCGTTCTCGATGTAGTCAGTGATCTCCCTGACTGCCATAACTGCGCAGTTATCCTCGCTCTCGGGAGTGGAAGCGCCCAGGTGCGGCATTGCAACAACGCCGTCCAGACCGATAAGTCCATCGGTAGCGAAGTCGGTAACGTAGCAAGCCATACCGCCGTTTGCAAGAGCGTCGATGATAGCCTTCTCGTCAACCAGGGTATCTCTTGCGAAGTTCAGCAGGCGTACAGTCTTCTTCATGGAAGCAATAGCCTCGGCATTGATCATTCCCTTGGTGTCGGGCAGAGCCGGAACATGCAGGGTGATGTAGTCGCACTTCTCGAAGATCTCCTTGTTGCTCTTTACATAGTGTACCTTGCCGGAGAGCTTGAGAGCGTTCTCAACGGAAAGGAACGGGTCAGCGCCGTAAACGTCCATGCCCAGCTCAGCAGCTGCGTTGGCTACCAGGATACCGATAGCGCCCAGACCGATTACGCCGAGCTTCTTGCCCATGATCTCAGGACCTACGAACTGGCTCTTGCCCTTCTCGACCAGCTTTCCTACCTCGTCGCCCTTGCCCTTGAGGGTCTTGATCCAGTCCATAGCAGCCGGGATCTTTCTGGAGGACAGCAGCAGGCCTGCGATAACCAGCTCCTTAACGGCGTTTGCGTTAGCGCCGGGGGTGTTGAATACTACAACGCCCTGCTCGCTGCACTTGTCGATCGGGATATTGTTTACGCCTGCGCCTGCTCTTGCTACTGCCAGCAGGTTAGCCGGAAGCTCCATCTCGTGCATGGAAGCGGAGCGTACCAGGATTGCGTCAGGATTTGCGATATCATCGCCGACGGTGTACTTGCTCTTGTCGAGCAGGTCGGTGCCACATGCGGCGATCTTGTTGAGTGTAAGTACGTTTATCATGTCATGATCTCCTTTGATCAGATTAAATCAGGCGTTCTCAGCCTCGAACTTCTTCATGAATTCAACAAGCTTCTCAACGCCCTCGATAGGCATAGCGTTGTAGATGGAAGCTCTCATGCCGCCGACAGTTCTGTGACCCTTGAGGTTTACGAAGCCAGCCGCAGTAGCCTCCTTGACGAACTTAGCGTCAAGCTCCTCGTTGCCGGTTACGAACGGAACGTTCATCAGAGAACGGTCCTTCGGCTCAACAGTACCCTTGAACAGCTTGCTCTGGTCGAGGAAATCGTAAAGGATCTTAGCCTTCTTCTCGTTGTGGGCCTTCATAGCCTCAAGGCCGCCCATCTTCTTGATCCACTTGAATACCTTGCCGCAGATGTAGATAGCGTAGCAGTTCGGGGTATTGTAAAGGGAGTCGTTGTCAGCCTGGGTCTTCCACTTGAGCATGGTGGGAGTTCCGGGGAGAACATCGTCAGTGATGAGATCCTCGCGGATAATTGCGATAACCAGACCTGCGGGGCCTACATTCTTCTGAACGCCGCCGTAGATAACGCCGTACTTGGTAACGTCAACCGGCTCAGACAGGAAGCAGGAGGAAACATCGGCTACCAGAGTGTGACCCTTGGTATTGGGGAGGGTCTTGAACTTGGTACCGTAGATGGTGTTGTTCTCGCAGATGTATACATAGTCAGCGTCCTCGGGGATATCGAGGTCGGAGCAGTCGGGAATGTAGGAGAAGGTCTTGTCTGCGGAGGAAGCCACTGCAACTGCGTCGCCGTAGATCTTTGCTTCCTGATAAGCCTTCTTAGCCCACTGACCGGTGATTATGTAAGCTGCCTTCTTGTTCTTCATGAGGTTCATGGGGACAGCCGCGAACTGCTGGGAAGCGCCGCCCTGGAGGAACAGTACCTTGTAGTTATCCGGAATGTTCATGATGTCGCGGATATCCTTCTCGGCTTCCTTGATGATGGCGTCGTATGCCTTTGAGCGGTGGGACATCTCCATAACGGACATGCCAGTGCCCTTGTAATCGAGCATTTCGTCTGCCGCTTCCTTAAGAACTTCCTCGGGCAGAACTGCCGGACCTGCGCTGAAGTTATAAACTCTCATTGAATTGCCTCCTGTTAAGCTCACGCGCGTGTGCGCATTGATTTAAACCGCATAATTTACGATTTTATGGCGTTAATGAATTAACACTTCTATTATAAGACAATTTTCACGTTATGTCAAGGGTGAAATACCCGTTATGCAAAAATATTTTCTCAGGATATGCAATTTTCTTCTTTCCGTCCGTCAAGATTTCCGGCGTGCCGTCCTGCGGACTGTTGACAAAACAGTGGGAATAGTGTATCCTATAATACAGGCGGAATCTGCCGTGGCTGCGCGCAGTGCCTGAAACTCCCAAGAGTGATTTAATGACAGACGAGGTATTATATGTTCAGAATCGGCACAGGATACGACGTACACAGACTGGTCCCCGGGCGCAGGCTCGTGCTCTGCGGTGTGGAGATCCCATCAGAGGAGGGACTTCTGGGGCACTCAGACGCGGACGTTGCGGTACACGCCCTGATGGACGCGATACTCGGCGCGCTGGCGCTCGGGGATATCGGGAAGCTGTTCCCGGACAGCGATCCGCAGTACAAGGGTGCGGACAGCATGAAGCTGCTGGCGGAGGTAATTACACGCATGCAGTCCCACGGATATAGGCTTGGCAACCTGGATATCACGATCATCGCGGAACGCCCGAAGCTGGCGAAATACATCGCCCCCATGCGCGAGAGCCTGGCGGCGGCGTTCGGCTGCGACATCTCCCGGGTGAGCGTTAAGGCGACCACCGAGGAGGGGCTCGGACTTGCCGGCAAGGGAATCGGCGCGCAGGCGGCGGTGATTCTCGAAGAACAGCGGTAATAATAGATCATATGCGGAATACCGGCAGGAAATGATACTTATTTAATTCGGAATGCGTAATGCGTAATTCGGAATTATGGTGTCCGCTTGCGCGGATGATTTTAAATAAAAAAATGGCGGAGAAAATTCCGCCATTTTTTGTTCCGAATTATTTTGTCGGGTCGATGAATTCCCGGTAGTCGTACAGGTACTGCACGCCGGAAGCCACCGTGAGCGCTGCCGCAATGTACATCAGAATATCGCTGATAATCTGTATCGGGAAGCCCTCCGGAGTTATCGCGCCGAACTGGACAAGTATCCACATGAAGATTATCACGCAGATAGCCACCATAGTCATGGCGGTCTTCATCTTGCCGAGCATTCCTGCGGCGATGACCACCTTCTTGTCGCTGGAAGCCGCGACCAGACGCACGCCGGATACCACGAATTCCCGAGCCAGAATAAGCGCAGTCACCCACGCGCTGCACCAGCCCAGCTGCACGAAGCAGATCAGCGCCGAAGCCACGAGAATCTTGTCCGCCAGCGGATCAAGAAACTTACCGAAGTTGGTTATCAGGTTGTATTTCCGGGCGATCTTTCCGTCCAGCATGTCGGTTATGCTCGCCGCCGCGAATACCAGCAGCGCCCACAGGTAATTGTACGGAATCGCGCCGATAAGCATGAATGCCACAAAGAACGGCACCATGACCACGCGCATTACCGTCAGCTTGTTTGGTAGGTTCATATCATTTCTCCCAGCAGATTGTTGTCTATCACATCGTCAAAGCGCACCTTGACGAAATCACCGATACGCGGCTTCTTTGCCCCCTGGGGAACACTGAAATAGATCATGCCGTCTATCTCCGGGGCGAACATCGCGCTTCTGCCGAAATACAGTCCGCCGTCGGCGAGGTACTTGTCATAGCCCTCCACGACCACCTCGTCAGTGCTGCCTATCATCGCGTTGTACATCTCCGCGACGCGGGTGTCCTGCTGCTCCTCAAGTATCTCCTTGCGGTGCTCGCGGACCTCCTCGTCCACCATATCCGGGAACGAAGCCGCCGGAGTGCCCTCCTCCTCGGAGTAGGCGAAGCAGCCCATGCGCTCGAAGCGCATTTCCTCGGCAAATTCACCCAGTTCGTTGAACTGCTCCTCGGTTTCGCCGGGGAATCCGGTGATGAATGTAGTTCTCAGCGTAATGCCCGGAATCTCGCGGCGGAGTTTCGCCACCAGTTCACGCAGGCTGTCGCCGGTACATTTGCGGTTCATTCGCTTGAGTATTGCGTCGTCGCAGTGCTGCATCGGAATATCCAGGTACTTCACGATCTTATCCTGGCGCTTCATGCAGTCGATAAGCTCGTCGGTTATTCTTTCCGGATAGCAGTAAAGCATGCGTATCCACTTCAGCCCGTCTATCTCACACAGCTTGTCAAGAAGCTCCGGGAGTGCAAGGCGGTTGTAGAGGTCAAGTCCGTATCTGGAAACGTCCTGCGCGATTATCACGATCTCCTTTACGCCGTCCTGTGCGAGGAGCCTGGTTTCCTCAACGATGTCCTCCATCCTGCGGCTTCTGTAGCGGCCGCGTATCTTCGGAATAGCGCAGTAGGTGCAGCAGTTATCGCAGCCGTCCGCGATACGCAGGTAGGCGTAGTGCGGCAGCGTGGAGATAATGCGCTTGCCCTCCATGCTGTGCTCCTCCTTCTTGCCGAAGTAGCACACCGCCGGAGTTCCCTCCTCGTGCGCCGGCTTGGAGAAGTCCACCAGACCGTCCACGATATCCGCGATCCTGCCGTATTCCGCGATTCCCACCACCGCGTCTATCTCGGGGAATTCCTCCGCGAACTGGTCGCGGTAACGCTCGCTGAGGCAGCCGGTGACGATTATGCGCTTTATCCTGCCCTCGTTCTTGAGGTCGATAAGCTCCATTATCCAGCCTATCGCCTCTTCCTTTGCGGACTGGATAAATCCGCAGGTGTTCACCAGGACTATATCCGCCATGCCCGGCTCCGCCACGAATGCGTAGCCCCTGTCTGCTATCTTCGCCATCATCTGCTCGGCGTCCACCTGGTTCTTTGAACATCCCAGGGACACCATTGCGACCTTGATCTTATTGCTCATTTACTCCATTCTCTCCAGTCAGTCCTCAAATTCTTCATCTTCGGTAAGTTCCGCGCAGCGTTCCATGCAGCGCTTCACCTCGCCCCAGCCGTAGCCTCTCCGCGCCAGCGCCGCCATCGTGCGCCGCCGGTCGTCCGGGTCGTCCAGCTTTTCGCTGTATTTCGTCTGCAGAAGGTGCATTATCTCCTCGTCGATGTCGTCCTCGGAGTACTCCGTCAGCACGTCCTCGATGAGATTCTTGTCAAGTCCCCGGCGCTGCATTTCCCACCGGGTCTTTCCCATGCCGTAGCGTTTGCCGCGTATAAGGCGCTCCGCAAGCTTACGGGCATAGTCCTCATCGTCGATGTAGCCGTACTCCTGCATTGCGTCCGCAGCCGCCCGGGAAGCCTCCTCCCCATAGGTGGGGAGCAGTTTCTTGTAAAGCTCGCCGTAGCAGTACATGCGGCTGCCCAGCAGGTACAGCGCGCGCTTTTTCGCCTTGCGCATATTGTCCGCGCGCTGTAGCTTTTCCAGCAGCTCCGAGTCCATCTCGCCGCCCTCGTACAGGTCGTAATCCGCCACCAGCGCGCAGTTCAGGAAGAACGTCGTTCCCCCCTCAAGCTCCAGCTTGTAGGTGTCGCCCTTGTACAGCGAAAGTTCCGTGATCCTGCCGCCGCTGAAATTATCGCCGCGGTAGTCCGAAAGCCGTTTCATCGCTTATTCAATATCCTCCGGGGAAAACTCTGCGTAGTCGTCATCGTCTGAATCCTCCGCCGGCTTCTTTGCAGGCTTCTTTGCGGAATCCGCGCCTTCTGCGGATACCTCCGCACCCTCGCCGGATTCCTCATCGTCCGATGTCAGGCTGTCAAGCAGGGAGGAGTTCTTCGCGAATTCCTCGCGGATCTTCCCCTCGATCTCGGCGCAGATATCCGCGTTGTTCTTGAGGTAATCCAGCACCTTGTCGCGGCCCTGACCGATCTTCATGTCGTTGTAGCTGAACCAGCTTCCGCTCTTCTTCACGATCTCAAATTCCACCGCGGTGTCCACGATCTCGCCCATCTTGGAAACGCCCTGACCGTACAGAATATCGAACTCCGCAGTCTTAAAGGGTGGAGCCACCTTGTTTTTCACAACCTTGCACTTGGTGCGGTTTCCGATTATCTCGCCGCCGTCCTTGATAGGCTCGCCGCGGCGCACCTCAATGCGCACGGAGGAGTAGAACTTCAGCGCACGGCCGCCGGGAGTGGTTTCCGGATTGCCGTACATCACGCCGATTTTCTCGCGTATCTGGTTGATGAATATTGCCACGGTGTTGGTATTGCTGATGACTGCGGTGAGCTTTCTCATCGCCTGGGACATCAGTCTTGCCTGCACGCCGACATGCGCGTCGCCCATATCGCCGTCTATCTCCGCCTTGGTCGTCATGGCGGCAACGGAGTCCAGTACGATTATGTCGATGGCGCCGGAGCGAACCAGCGTTTCGATGATCTCCAGGGCCTGCTCGCCGGTGTCCGGCTGGGAAACCAGAAGGTTATCCACATCAACGCCAAGCTTTCTCGCGTAAACCGGGTCAAGGGCGTGCTCCACATCAATGAACGCCGCCATACCGCCAGCCTTCTGCGCCTCGGCTACCGCCTGGAGGGAGATGGTGGTCTTACCGGAGGATTCAGTACCGTATATCTCAATGATACGTCCGCGCGGAAGTCCGCCGATACCCAGTGCCAGGTCCAGCATGAGAGAGCCGGTGGAAATGCACTCTATATCCATATGCCGGTTCTCGCCCATAAACATTACGGTGCCCTCGCCGAATTTCTTTTCCAGCTGCGCCATTGCGCTCTTGAGCACCTTTTCGCGCTCCGCCGGGTCAACAACTCTTACGACGGGCTTCGGCGCCGCCGCCTTTTTCTTGTCAGCCATTATGATTACCTCCGTCTTTTATTCCGTATATCACACGGATAACTCCGCACAGGTCCTTCTTATACTGTGCGCGCATTCCGCATTCCTCAAACATCTGCATCACGTCAGATTCCTGACCCATGCCTATTTCCGCAGCCAGCATTCCGCCGGGCTTCAGTCTGCCGCCCCACAGCGGTATCATTCTGCGGTAGTAGTCCAGACCGTCCACGCCGCCGGCAAGCGCCGTTTCCGGCTCGAATTTCACTTCCGTCTGGAGTTCCCGCATGTCCTTTTCCGTAAGGTACGGCGGATTCGTGACTATCAGGTCGCACAGCGGCATTTGCTCCGCCGTCCGGTCGGAGAGCGCGTCCCCCTGAACAGCCTCGCACAAGTCGGAAACTCCGTTCAGTGCGATGTTCCTGCGCAGGTATTCCAGCGCCCTGTCCGAAAGCTCCACCAGGCGCACCGGGACTTTCCCCAGAGCCGCCAGTGTAATTCCGATGCAGCCGCTCCCGGCGCATAAGTCCGCCGCCTGGAATCCGTCCCCCGGGTGGGATTTCACGAATCCCAACGCAAGCTCCGCTAGCGTTTCGGTATCCTGCCGCGGAATAAGAACCCCGGGTCCCACCTCGAAAGGCAGCCCATAGAACTCCCACTCGCCGAGAATGTATTGCAGCGGCTCTCCGGATATCCTCCGGGCAGTCCCCTGCCGCACGGATTCCGCCTGCGCCCCCGTCACCGGACGTGCCGGGAATAACAGCATGTCGTTTCTGGTGACTCCGCAGAACCGCATTATAAGCTGCTCCGCCTCAAACCGGGGATTGTCGTTTCCGCCCTCCGAGAGGGACTGCGTGCATTCCCTCAGCAGTTCGCCGATATTCATGCCGCTCACCAGTTGTCGTCCTCTCCTTCCCTGGGCAGGCAGGGAGTTACCGCGGCAATAGCCACCTCGATCATGCTGTCGTCAGGCTCCTTAGTGGTTATGCGCTGCATCCACAGTCCCGGGGCGGAGAATATCCTCGTCACGATGTTGTCGTGACGTCCGGCGATACGGATAAGCTCATATGCGAATCCCACCACAAACGGCAGCAGTATCAGCTTGAATACCGTCCGGAGAAGTATCGCAATGTTATCGCTGCCGAGGTGGAGCCAGCTCTTGAAAAGCTCCGGAGTGATCGGCACCACGCTGTACACCAGAATGCTCACCAGCAGCGTAATGATGATGAAGCTGGTACCGCATCTCGGGTGGAATCTCGTCATCGGGCGCACATTCTCCACGGTGAGAGGCTTCCCGGCTTCGTAGCAGGCGATGGTCTTGTGCTCGGCGCCGTGGTAGCGGTACATTCTGTGCATATCCTTCGTCTTGGAGGTCACCCACATATACGCCACGAAAATCACGATCTTGATTATTCCCTCAAAGGTGGTGCGCCACATGGAGATATCCACCGATTTCACCAGCAGCGTGCTCCCTGCCGGAAGTCCCGGCAGGACGCTCTCAAGTCCGCCGAGAGGCTGCGTGGGGAGCAGGTTCTCTATCCAGGTGAACAGATAGCTTGGAACAAGCAGGAACAGGAATACCGCCAGTGCGATGCCAATTACCATCGCAACCGCCATGATTGCTCCGGTGAGCTTGTCGCCGAACTTCTCGTCAAGCCACTTCTCGAACTTTGACGGTTCCTCGTCCTCCTCATCGTCCAGCATTCCGCTCTTTTCAGCGGATTTCATCAGGCACTTATAGCCCTCGCCCAGCTGCTGCACGAAATTAATGCTGCCACGGATAACCGGGCACTTGTTGTACCACTTCTTCGGCTTGATATCCCACTCGTCCACGTCGATGGAGCCGTCCTTCATGCGGACCGCCATCGCGCCCTTGGATACGCCTTTCATCATTACGCCCTCGATAAGCGCCTGTCCGCCTACCGTGGTCTTTTTTCCTGTATTCTTACTCCCCATCAGGGTCGCTCCTTTCGTTCATCTGCTTGAGCGGCAGCGTTATCGTCACGGTGGTGCCCTTCCCGAGCACGCTGTCGATATCCAGAGTGCCGCCGTGCATGGAGATTATCTCGTCCGCCACCGCAAGCCCTATTCCACTGCCCCGACGGGTATTGTCCGCCTTGTAGAATTTCGCCTTGACCTTCGGAAGGTCCGCCGCCGCGATACCGATTCCGGTATCCGCAACGGTGATCGTCAGGGTGTCCGTCCCCTTTTCAACGCTGATGTCCACGCTTCCACCGGGATCGGAGTATTTTATCGCATTGTCGATAACGTTGATGAACACCTGCCGCAGCCGGTTCTTGTCGCCGTATACCACGCACAGGAATTCCGGCTCGGTGTAGTGTATCGTCTTGTTCTCCTTGCGCGCCTTGTCGGTGTATATCAGCAGGGCGTCGTCAAGTTCCGCGATGATGTCTATGTTCGCCATCTGGAGGGTGAATCTGCCGTTCTGTATCCGCGAGAAATCCAGCAGTTCCTCCACCATTCCCTCAAGTCTGCCGGTTTCGTGAGTGATGACCGTCATTCCCTTGCGGTAGGTGTCCTCGTCGTAGCCTGCCTGGAGCGTTTCGCTCCAGCCCTTTATCGCCGTCAGCGGAGTTCTCAGTTCATGGCTGACCGATGAAATGAAATCGTTCTTTATCGCCTCGGAATTCTCAAGCTCGTCCGCCATGTCGTTGAACACCCGGGAAAGTTCGCCTATCTCGTCGTTGTTCCGTATTGCGATACGCTCCGAGAAGTCACCCTTCGCAAGTTTCTTCGCGGTCACACTTATCTGCATGAGCGGAACGCAGATGGATTTGACGAAGTACATTCCGCTGCTTATTACCAGCAGGATAACCGCCGCGCTCACCATGACCGCGGCAAGCATTATCGTTCCCAGCTGGGAATCCACCTGCTTCATGGAGGTTACATACCGCAGCGCGTTGTAATTGGAGCTGGGCTGCGCGATGGTGACGGTGACGGCGATGATGTTCTCGCCGTTCTCATATCCGTGAAATATCCCAACGCCGTCGTCAGCCTTCATCGCCATGTCGTAGTCCGGCATGTTGTAGCTTTCGTCCGGGGAGAATCCGCTGCTGCTGAGAGTGACTTCGCCGCTTCTGTTGATGGACATCATCTCCATCTGCTCCTTCTTGTCGAAGCCCTCGATAAGCTCCCGCACCTCGGAGGAGTAGTTCACCGCCATGTCCTCGTACAGCCTGGAGAGCACCGTCGCCGTGGCATTAGCCTCGGACACCAGGTAGTTCTCCGCCGAGCCGTAGTAATACATTCGCGTGAAGTAGTAAATGCAGACGTTCGCAATGACCAGAAGAATCCCGACCACGCTGAGCGTATTGAACATCCATCGTCCGGCAATGGAGCTGCGCAGACCCACGCGCATTGATCTGTTGTCCATCAGCCGTTCCACTTATAGCCGAAGCCCCATATCGTCTGTATGTACTGCGGATTGGATGGGTCCTCCTCGATCTTCATCCGCAGCCGTCGTATATTCACATCGACCACCTTGTCATCACCGAAGTAAGCCTCCCCCCAGATATGGTGGAGTATCGTCTTTCTGTCCAGCGCGGTGCCGCGGTTCTTGAGCAGGAACTCCATGATGTGGTATTCCACCTGGGTCAGCTCCACTGGCTCGCCGTTCTTGAGCACCGTGCGGCTCTGGTGATCCAGCGTGAAGGGACCGGAGGTGATGTTGCGCACCGCCTCCTGCCTAGACTGACTCACATTCACACGGCGGTAGATGGCGTCCACCCTCGCCACCAGCTCCGACGGACTGAACGGCTTGGTGACGTAGTCGTCCGCACCGATCATAAGGCAGTTCACCTTGTCCATCTCCTGGCTCTTGGCGGAGAGCATGATTATCCCTATCTCGCTGCTCTGCTCCCGTATCCAGCGGCAGAGTGCGAAGCCGTCCATGCCGGGCATCATGATGTCCAGCAGGGCGACGTCGAAATTGCCGTTCTGCTCGGTGTAGACCTTCACGGCGTCCTCGCCGCAGGATACGTCCACCACGTCATATCCGGACCTCACAAGGTTTATCACGACGAAATCGCGGATAGCGTCCTCGTCCTCGCATACCAGAATTCTCTTCATATTCTCCCTTTCTGCGTCACAGCACGATGAAACTGTCCCTCAGCTCGCTCTCGGTCAGCGCAAGCTTTCCGGTGAGATAGCCGGTGGTTTCCTTGCAGCAGATTATGTTCTCTTCGTTCTCGCCGATCATGTGGTAATCCTTGGAGTTCACCAGCGCTTCGGTGTCGTCCTTGTCGATGGTGCGGATCCGCATGAGCTCGGTGCTGTCGTTGACCTCCAGGCCAGTTTCCTGGCTGTAGGATATGAATATTATCTCGTTTTCCTGGGAATTCACCACAGCCGTCACAACTCCCTGCCAGCGGCTCGGAAACAGCAGTGCAAAGTTGTACTTGCTGCTGTAATAGCTGTAGTATTCCTGCTCGTAGCAATTGTTCTTCACGGTATACCACGCTACCGAGCACAGCTGTTCGGAACGCGTCAGCGTTTCATAGCCCGGCAGCGGCACCATGGACGGTATCTCCAGAAATCCGTCGCCGTCGATGTCGGTGCTGCGTATATCCGTCATGTAGTCGTTGGTGAACCGGGAGATCACGTTGGTGCGCGTCCCCTCTTCCCCGGCAAGGAAGTTCACCGGCGTCATCAGCCTGCCGTTCCTGCAATACAGCACGTCCGTGCCGTACTGCCCACTGCCCCGGCTGTAATCCACGAACAGCGCCGTGGTGTCCTCCGCCAGCTGACCCTTCGTCACGCCGACGAAATCCGCGCCGGTGCCTCCGAACGGAGTTTCGCTGAGCTTCACCAGTCCGTCGTCGTTCTTTGTGAACATCATCGCCATAGCGACCTGCGTGGTTTTGTCCGGAACCACGGTGATAAGTTCGTCCTGCCCGTCGGAGTTCAGATCCATGACCTCCATGCAGGCGTAGCTTCCGTTGTAAAGCTCCGTGATGATTCCGCTGCTGTAGTTCAGCACGCTCAGCGTCTTTTCAGTCTGGTTCAGCATGGAGCAGCACACGATAACCTCGGTGCACTTCCCGTCGCCCAGCTTCGCGAAGCTGATACTGTCCACCTCGCTGCCGACGCATGCCAGGTCGTAGACCGCCTGCCACTGCCCGTCGTATTTATCCAGCACCTTCATGCGCAGCGCGCTCTCGCCGGACTGCACCGACTGGCTCTCGTAAAAGACCAGGGCTTCCTCCCCCGGCTCGTCGTCAATATCCTGAAGCACGAAAGCTGAGCGGAATCCGCCGCCGCGAGGATACTTCAGATTCACGGAATTACCCGTGCTGTTGATGAGTGCCTGGTATATCTCGCTCTGCTCCTGGGTCAGCTTCGGCGCAGTGAGAAGATTCTCCACCGATGCGCCGGAGCAGCCGCCGAGCAGTAATGCCGCAGTCAGCGCCGCCGCGCCGCGCAGCAGTTTATTCGACTTTCCGACTGTCAACACCCCCGGTATCAGTCCGCAGATTCCTCTGTGGAAACCTCCTGCTTCTTCGGCCTCATGAAAAGCGCCAGCAGGACTACCACGATGAACACGCCTGCCGCAGCGTCCGCCGCCGGGACAAGGCTCATGTAATATGCGGATTCTCCGTAATTTGCCTGGTAGAGCCACTCCGCCTCATAGGAGCTGAGCACTATCCTGGACGCGGTTTCCGCCGGTCCGAAGAGCATTGCGGCAAGTCCGGCGATACTGTTGCCGAGTATCGTGACCGCTGCCGCCGTTCCGGAGACCGCAAGTACTTCCCTGGTATGCTTCCCCTCATTTCCGGAGAGGAACTTCGCCAGCTGCATAAAGAACACCGCCGCGAGAATCACGGAAATGCAGTTTATCAGATATTCCGGCACGGTGGTGACCGCCATCTTCTCCATGAAAATGCCGATTCCGCGGAGGGTGTAGAACGCCGCTCCGGAAACAGTGGCGAATCCCAGACCGGGCTTGAATTCCTTATAGTAGAGTATCAGGAACGCCACAACGAGCATTGCGGCACCGAAGATGAAATCCACCCACATCATGAACGGCGAAGGGGATATATTGCTCTCCTCGGGGATACGCATTTCGGAGTACCCCTCGTAAAGCGCTCCCATCGCCGGCAGCAGCATTGCAAATCCCACTGCCGCCGCCCTGCCGTCAGTCACCTCGGAAACCGGGGTCTGGTAGAAGGCGGAGCCGCGCTTCCTGTCAAAGACAGCCGCAGCAACTGCACCGCCGATGGAAATTATCACAGCCGCCCAGAAGCACGCATTCATAAAGAATCCGTTGTCATGCTTCAGGAATCCGCTGGTCATATCTGTTCCGGCGCACAGCTGAGCCATTCTCGCCGCGAAGGCAAGAACGAATCCGGGAATAAGCACCCACACGCCGAATCTGCTGTTATTCTTCATATCAAGACGCTCCTTGCTGGTTTCATTATAGACATATCTCATATTATTTTATCACATATTTGTATAGAATTCAAGTGCTTTTTATCCCCCATGAGATATTTCACAAGAATTACATTTTACATGCCCCGTCCGTATTTCGGGCGCCGGTCGGAATTGTCACAAATGCCCAAATCAGGTGCTGTATTTCAGTATCAAACAACGATTGACATAATCTGTGCAATGTATTATAATATACGCAACATCACTTTAATGCTATCGCATGGAGGGTAATATGAAAAAGTTTTTTTATCTGCTGTCGGGGCTGCTCCTGCTTACTGGCTGTGCGTCCTCTGAGCCCATATCAGATAGCCAGGAGGCGACCTCCGAATCCGGGCAGGAATACTCCGTAAACCTTATACTCACAACCTCCACACCGGGGCACAAGGAATTCGCGAGCGCCGACAACGGTGTGGGCTGGACCAAAAGCGGCGAACCAGTCGAAATCGGAGCCGTCCCTGCGTACCTCACGATGGAGCAGCCGGATTCCATCAGCATGAGCAGCGAGGATTCCCTCACGCTTACAATACACAACGGCTGCGGCTTTGAGCTGCACGGCGGTATCAACTATGAGGTGGAGCGATTCAACGGCACGGACTGGGTCGCGGCGGATTACTCTGACCCGTCAACCGAGTTCGTGAACGACGATCTGTCACATACGATACACCCCGGCGAAACCATGGATTTCAGCGTGTATCTTGGATTTTACGCTCCGGTCGAGGGAAGATACCGGATAGTACAGACCTTCGACGCCTACAAAATGACCGCTGAATTCAACGCGATTGCATAAAAAACAGGGGCTTTTCAAAGCCCCTGTTTGAGCGCGTCGAAAAATCCCCGTTGGGGCTTTTCCGCCGAACATCCGCGCCGCGCGCACTAATTGTCAGCTACGCCGACAATTCGCACACTTGCGTGGATAGAAGTGTTTTTTGCCCCGGGAAACCCGTGGCAAAAAAACGGATAATAAAAACTCGCTTCGCGAGCAAATTTGACTTTTTCTGCGTATTACTTGCGGACTACCTTGTGGTAAACCTTCTTGCCCTTGCGGATAATTACCTCGGGGTCAATGGTGATCTCTGCGTTGGTGTCCTCGATGATAACATCGTTGACTGCAACACCCTTGCCTGCAACGAGGGTTCTAGCCTCGCGCTTGGAGTTCACAAGCTTGGTAGCAACCATCAGATCGAGAATTCCGATCTTGCCCTCGGGGAGCTCCAGCTCAGTGGTAGGCATATTCTCGGTGTTGCCCTTGCCGCCGAACAGCGCCTTGGCTGCGTCCAGGGCCTTGTTTGCTTCCTCCTCGCCGTGAACAAGCTTGGTCAGCTCGTATGCGAGTATCTCCTTTGCCTTGTTCAGCTGGCTTCCCTCCCAGTCGGACATAGCCTCGATCTCCTCGATGGGCAGGAATGTCAGCATGCGAATGCACTTCATTACGTCCGCGTCCGCAACGTTTCTCCAGTACTGGAAGAACTCGAACGGGGAGGTCTTTTCGGGGTCAAGCCATACGGCACCCTTCTCAGTCTTGCCCATCTTCTTGCCCTCGGAATTGAGCAGCAAGGTAATGGTCATTGCGTGAGCGTCCTTGCCGAGCTTCTTGCGGATAAGCTCAGTACCGCCCAGCATGTTAGCCCACTGGTCATCGCCGCCGAACTGCATATTGCAGCCGTACTTCTGGAACAGCATGTAGAAGTCGTAGCTCTGCATGATCATATAGTTGAACTCCAGGAAGGTCAGACCACGCTCCCAGCGCTGCTTATAGCACTCGAAGGACAGCATCTTGTTTACGCTGAAGCATGCGCCTACCTCGCGCAGAACGTCGATGTAGTTGAGGTTCATCAGCCAGTCTGCGTTGTTGACCATGATAGCCTTGCCGTCGGAGAAGTCGATGAAGCGGCTCATCTGCTTCTTGAAGCAGTCGATGTTGTGCTGGATAGTTTCCGGAGTGAGCATCTTTCTCATGTCGGACTTGCCGGAGGGGTCGCCGATCATTCCGGTGCCGCCGCCCAGCAGGGCGATGGGCTTGTTGCCCGCCATCTGGAGGCGCTTCATCAGGCACAGAGCCATGAAGTGACCTACATGCAGGGAATCCGCGGTGGGGTCGAAGCCGATATAGAAGGTCGCCTTGCCCTCGTTGATCATCTTCTTGATCTCTTCCTCGTTGGTAACCTGCGCGATAAGTCCTCGTGCTACTAATTCGTCGTAAAGTGTCATTGTTTTTCTCCTTTTATGTTAATTTTAAATTTATTCAACATTCAACAGTGCATTACCGGGAATACTCCCCATAAGCGATGGAAACCTTGATTTCCATTGATACCACCCCTTTCTCCGCAGGTTTGTCAGCCTCGGATTTCTATCCACTTTTTAATGAGTTCCCTGCCGATCGTGCCATGGCTCAGCAGTTCCACCGCCGTGCTCTCGTCAAACCACCCGGCGGACTGCACCTCGTTCTCACTCAGCCGGAATTTTCCGTGCCCAACCCGGCACACGAAGCCGATCATCAGGTTGTCGTGCTTCGGGTAATACCAGCTGCCCAGGCAGCGGATATCCTGCACCTCCAGCCCGGTTTCCTCACGAACTTCACGGATTGCGGTCTGCTCGGCAGTTTCCTTCTCCCTGATGAATCCGGCAACGCAGACGTAGTTCTTCGTCGCGTAGGTCTGGCGTATCAGCGCGTATTTCCCCTCACCGTCAGTCAGCAGGCATATCACGCAGGGGTAGGAAAAGCTGAACCACGGTCTGCCGCAATTCTCGCAGAACGGAATCTCACCCTCGTCGCCGATGGCTCTTCCGACAAGCTCCGCGCCGCACTCCGGACAGAATCTGAATTTCATACGATCACCTCCGTGGTATTCTTCCCGGAAAATCCCCGGGAATACAAAAGCCCTCCATGAGCGTTGCTCACAGAGGGCGAATCATCGCGGTACCACCTCAGTTACGGATCTCTCCGTATCTCTGACAGCTGTAACGGGCTTACCCGTGCGGAACTACTCGCATACGCTTTCGCACCGCCGCTCAGGGAGGTAATTCATCCGGGAAGCCCTGCCGCTTCGCACCACACAGCGGCTCTCTGAAAGGGACATTCCGGGACTACTTGATTCCCGTCAACGCTTTGAATATTAATCTGAATTGAATCAGAGCTGATCTGCGATCTCAAGAACCAGCTTCTCGCTCTTCTCCCAGCCCAGGCAGGGGTCTGTTATGGACTTGCCGTAAACTCCGTCGCCGACCTTCTGCGCGCCGTCCTCGATGTAACTCTCGATCATCAGACCCTTTACCATGCTGCGTATCTCCGGAGAATGGCGCATGGAGTGGAGTATCTCGTTTGCGATTCTGATCTGCTCAAGGTACTTCTTGCCGCTGTTGGAGTGGTTGGTGTCAACTATGCAAGCCATATTCCTGAGGTTCTTCTCCTGGTACATATCGTACAACAGCTTGAGATCTTCGTAGTGGTAGTTCGGGATCGTCTGGTCGTGCTTGTTCTGCGCGCCGCGGAGAATAGCGTGCGCCAGCGGATTGCCGTCGGTTGCCACTTCCCAGCCGCGGTAGATGAATGTGTGGCTGCTCTGCGCCGCACGGATAGAGTTCAGCATGATGGAAATAGTGCCGCTGGTGGGATTCTTCATACCGCAGGGGCACTCCATGCCGCTGGCGGTAAGGCGGTGCTCCTGGTCCTCGACGGAACGCGCACCAACTGCGACATAGCTCAGTATGTCGGAGAGGTAGCGGTAGTTCTCGGGATAGAGCATTTCATCAGCGCACACAAGCCCGGTTTCCTCTATGGCACGGGTGTGGAGCTTGCGCACATGGATAAGTCCCTCCAGCATATCCTCGCCCTTGGTGGGGTCGGGCTGGTGGATCATGCCCTTGTAGCCCTCGCCGGTAGTACGGGGCTTGTTGGTGTATATTCTCGGTATAATGATGATCTTATCCTTCACCTGCTCCTGGAGTCTTGCCAGGCGGCTGGTGTAATCCATGACGGAATTCTCATTGTCAGCGGAGCACGGCCCGATTATCAGCAGGAACTTGTCGGACTTTCCGGTGAATACGTCGGCGATCATCGCGTCACGCTCGGACTTTATCGACTTTATCTTGTCACTGAGCGGATAAAGCTCCTTTATTTCTTTCGGTACGGGGAGCTTTCTGCGGAAATTCATTGACATTTTTATGTATCTCCTTCTTTTGCAATGTATCCGGAGAATATTATAGCACCATTCGCGAAAAATGTCAAGGAATTTAATCAATTATAGCAATAACCCGATACCATTAATTGTATTTACTCACAATTTTGACATTGTCCGTTTGTACATTTCATCAATTGACATCTTAATGCTAATTATGATACAATTTAAGTAGCAAAGGAATTAACCGCCTTAGCTATTATGTTCCTAAGGAGGACAAATTATGATAACTAAAAGCAAAGCTTACCTGGCGTTAATAGCAATAGCGCCGATATTGCTGTCCGGCTGCGCGACTTCCCCGGCGGAAAGCACTGCTTCCGGCTCAGATATCAGCAGTTCGGTTTCGGACGTTTCCGAAGTACCCACAGACACATCTGACATCACGGAAGCGCCAAAGGGCACATCGGAAATCCCGGAAAAATCCGAGGATTCCGCCGGCGAAGGCGCCACAGGTCTTAACGGCGAACGGATAAACGGGGAATCTTCCGAGCTTCCTCCCGATTACGGCACGGGCTGGCGGTATACGGATTTCGGCTACATTGCGGTTTCGGACGGCGCGGTGAAGTCCATCACGCCTGACGAACTCAACAATACCGACACGGAAACCACTGACCTGCAATACGCTCATACTGAGCTCGGGACAAAGTTCGGACCGCTCACCCTTTCACAGGTAAGCGGCATGCTCACATACGGCGACAACCAGGAGCCGAGCCTTTTCTCCCAATGGCTGACGCTCACGGGAGATATCACGCTGAAAGGCTGGCTGACGGTGTACGGCGACGACGCGGAGGGCTACCTTTACCCCGGCGATATTTACTTCTACCCCGGCGACGGCGAATGGAGCGGACTTCCGATGACCGCCGACGAGCCGTACGCGTTCTATCTTAGTTCCGACACGATACTGCTCAGCAATGCCCCGACGCTGTACCTCGGCACGCGTGAGGACTACAGCATTGACGAACTGGACAGTATTTCATCTGACACGATGTACGAGGTTGAGATAACATTTTCCGACCCCTGCATAAGGTACGATGTATCAAAGGGCGCGTACAGTTCGTTCATTAACCCCGCTACGCTGAAAGAGATAGCATCCTATAAAAAGTATCAGAAATAACATAAAGGCGCTGCAGTTAAATGCAGCGCCTTTCTTCATTGATTACTTGTTCGTGGAAGTTTCCTTCTCCTTAAGAAGATCCCGGATCTCGGTCAGCAGAACGATCTGCGGATCCGGCTTAGGCTCGGGCTTCGGTTCCTCTTTCTTCTTGTGGTGGAGCTTTGCAACTGCCTTTATCAGAATGAATACCGCCAGTGCGATCAGCAGGAAGCTGATTATGGACTGAATGAACGAACCATAGTTCAGCGAGATCTCTGCCACACCGGGAGTGATCACATCGCCGGTCACTTCGTCAACGACTTCCTCAACGCCGGGCTGGAGAACCAGCTTGAGCTGCGAGAAATCCATCTTGCCTGTGAGAAGTCCTAGAACCGGCATGAGCAGGTCGCCCACCAGGGAGTTGACGATCGCGGTGAACGCAGACCCAATGATAAGACCTACCGCCATGTCAAGGACATTGCCTTTGGAGATGAACGCCTTGAATTCCTTTGCCAGCTTGAACTTTTCCTTTTTGACTTCCGGCTTCTTTTCCTCTGCCATGATGATTACCTCACATTATGTAGATTTCGGACAATTCTGCCCGGAAAACATGATAACACAAAATACGTGCCTTGTCAACCCAGCAAAACTCCTCAGATACGGTTGCACAGGGGTATGTACTGCTTATCGAGGTTTATTGCCTTGTATGCCGGGCGGATTATTCGCTTTCCGTTGATCATCTCTTCCATTCTGTGGGCGCACCAGCCTGCCATTCTTGCACACGCGAACAGCCCGGTGTACATCTCTACCGGTATCCTGAGCATTTTGTATACCAGTCCGGAATACATGTCCACATTGGCGCATATGTTCTTAATGTCGCCGCGCTCGTCCGCGAATACGCCGGGAGTCAGGCGCTCTATGCTGTCCAGCAGCAGGAACTCCTTCTCAAACTCAGTGCCCTTGGCAAGCTTCATTGCGTTCTCCTTGAGTATCTTCGCACGGGGATCGGACAGGGTGTATACCGCATGTCCCATACCGTAAATAAGTCCGGAGCGGTCGCCCTCCTCCTTGCGGAGAAGCTTGTGCAGGTAACTCTTGACCTCATCATCGTCGTCCCAGTGGGAAATACCCTTCTTGGCATATTCCAGCATCTCCATGACCTTGATGTTGGCGCCGCCGTGACGGGGACCTTTCAGAGAGCCTATCGCCGCTGCATACGCGGAATATGCGTCAGTTCCGGAAGATGATACCGTACGGCAGGTGAATGTGGAGTTGTTTCCGCCGCCGTGCTCTGCGTGGAGCATAAGACACAGGTCGAGCAGGTGAGCCTCCTCGGTGGTATAGGAGCGGTCGTCACGCAGGGTGGAGAGGATACTCTCCGCAAGGCTCTCGTCCTTGTTTATCTGGTGCATGACCATGGAATCGTTGTGATAGAAGCGGCGCATCGCCTGGTAAGAAGTTACCATGATCGCCGGCAGACGGGAGATGATGGAGATCGCCTTTAGCATCTCGCTCTCCACGGATTTGTCCTCAGGTGCGGAATCATAGCTGTACAGCGCAAGGACTGCCTGCGCCATCTTGTTCATGATGTTCGGCGAGGGATTTCTGATAATGACGTCCTCGCTGAAATACATTGGCAGGTCGCGATATTCCGCGATGAGCTTTGAGAAAGCGGTAAGCTGAGTTTCATCAGGAAGCATTCCGAACAGGAGGAGATACGCGACCTCCTCATAGCCGTAGCGCCCGGTGGAAAGCACGTCCGCCACGATGTCCCTGATGTTGTAGCCGCGATAGATGAGCTCGCCCTCAATGGGCTGCTTGTCGCACTCGCTTATGACATAGCCGTGTACGCAGCACACATTGGTGATACCTGCGACAACGCCGGAACCGTCGGAATTGCGCAGACCGCGCTTAACGCCGAACTTCCCCGGCAGACTGGGGTCGATCGCAGTTGTGCTGAGGAAATCCGAGCACATCTGCTTGAAAGTAGCCGAATTCTTCAGCTGTTCCATTCTTTTCATTATATAGCCGCCTCCGTGCTGTTTCTTTTCACAGGTCCGCTGGGACCCTATATCTAATCCGCTCTCTTTGACTTGCACGCCGAAAATCCGGCGGACGAATGGATCAGTAAATACAGTCTTTATTGTAACACAGTTGCAGAGAATTGTCAAGCATTTAAGCCGACATACTGAATATTTTTTTATAATATATTGCAAAATACACACCTGGGTAATAAAGCTGCATATCAGCACCGAAAACAAGGAGGCAGCGCCATGAGATTCACCGCCGCAATATGTATCCTGCTCATGTTCGTGGGAGTATTCACTGGCTGCACAGCAAGGGAGCGCGCAGGGCTTCCGGAGCGGCTCACGCTGTACCTGACGGAGGAAAAGAGAATTATCACCCTCACCCGGGCGGAATACCTCACCGGGTGCATACTCGCATGCACCGACCCTTCATTTCAGCCGGAAACGCTGAAAGCTGCGGCAGCTGCCTGCTGCGGGCATGCGCTGTCGGTCATAAATGAACGCTCCCCGGCGGAATTCATGGGCGCGGACCTTTCCGACGACCCCGGGCGCTGCCCTGCCTGGATATCTCCGGAAGAGTTTCTGGAGGATTACTGCGCCGGACAGGAGAGCACCTCCCGAAAGCTGACCGCCGCGGTGGAATACGCTGACGCCCTCTGCCCGGAATACGGCGGCGCCCCGGCGTACACACCTGTATTCCGCTGCTCCACGGGGATAACGGACGACGGCGGACTCCCCTGGCTGCCGTCGCTGGAACTGCCGGAGGACTCCGCCTGCCCATGGTATTCCTCTACCTGCACCGTGCCGGCGGAGTACGCCCGAAAAGCGCTCCGGGAGTACACCGGCAGCGTGGTGCTTCCGCCCTCCCCCGGGGACTGGTTCACCGATCCAGAATACACCCCCGGCGGCGTATTGCTGACGGTGCGCTTCGGCGACAGCGAAGTCACCGGGGAGCAGCTCCGGCATGCGTTCGGGCTGCGCAGCAGCGCGGTCACGATAACCGTTTCACGGGAGGATATGACGTTCACCTCCCGGGGTTGCGGCGGAAACACCGGTATGAGCGCCTATTCCGCGGAACGCCTGGCGCGCGGCGGAATGTCCGCGGAGGAGATATTCGCGTACTTCTTCCCCGGGGTCGCGCTTTAGCCGAAAATACTCCGGAAGAACTCGAACACCGCAAATTTTATCTCAATACGATCGCTGGTGAAATCCCCGGGGATAACGTCCTCGTCTATCGGCTCGGAAGCCATCGGGATACACAGCGGCGGAAACATCACGCACCACCAGTTGTGCCCCTCGCCGCTGCCCAGGGTGATACGCAGCGCGAGGTAATCCCCGGCAGGCAGCGTGACGTTCTCGTATTCCCTTGTGGTAAAGTACATCTCCGTAAGCTCCGCCCGGGCGCCGTAATCCGCTCCCTGCTGCGAAAGATATTCGCAGCAGGATTTTTCTATGTCCGGCAGCAGGCGGCGGACCTCCTCCACCGCCTCCTCCCGGGAGCCGCACCCGGAAAGCTGCGCGCCGTATTCCTCCAGGATATAGTCCCTTACCTTCAGCTTCACCGCCTGGTCGTATTCGCTGTCGCTGTTCGCCGGGATATGCAGCCGCAGCACCTCCTGCGGTATCTCGTCGCACTCCCGGGCGAACGCCCCGAAACTCCCCAGCAGCACCGCCAGCGCCGCCCCTGCCGCCATCATAATGTCAAGTATCCGTGTTGTCATAAGTACCTCCGTTCCAGTACGGATTTTCCGTTCAAAGGAAGCATTGGCTGCAAGCGGTATTTTATTCAGCGCAAGGAAAATAAATCGCCTGGTGCGAAACTTTTTCGGTGTTTTTCCTGACTTAATTATATAAGGAATAGGTTATACGGGAGGTAATGCTCATGAAAAAGAGAAATATCGCGCTTTTCGCCGCACTGACGCTGCTCTGCGGTTGCAACGGCAATACAGGATCCACGTCGTCCCAACCAGAGAGCGTTCCGGCGACCGTGGAGGAATCCACGCCGGAGCAGACCTCCGGGGTGGATTCCAGCGCCCCGGCAGGAGTCAACAGCTCCGACGATGTCGACGGCAGGGACAGTGTCACCGCCCCTGTGCCGGAATCCACCACCGCCACGGGAGTCAGCCTTGGCGCCGGGGACTGGACGGAATACGACAGCACATTCAAGCTGAACGGTACCTGGTGCGCGCTGGAGGAACTCCCCCTTACCAGGACGGAATACCAGCTGCCGGACAAGTGGAAGGACAACGACCTGCACTACAGCTTCGGCGGCGGAACAATGTTCCTCACCGTACAGGAAGCCAACCACACCAAGTATGAAAATACCTCTCCGGCGGAACTGTGGTATATCGACCTCGAAAGCGGCGCGGAAAGACTGGTATACTCCTGCGGAGAGAATGAGTTCATCAGATACACCGGTGAGAAGTACTTCGCCGTGGAAAACACCGCCGACCGCGAACTCCGGATAGGCAGCGCCCTTGCCGGGTCGCCGTCCGACTGGCTCTATGTGCTCCAGGAATCCGACGGGGACTACTCGCTGCTGCCCGACCTGGGAACGGAAGTGGTTGACGACGTCATGTACATAAGTGGCAGCTATGAACTCACGCAGATCGACGAATCCCTCGACGTGGTATTCAGCCTCGACCTGACGACCGGGGAGCTTAAGCTGTTCGGCGCGAACATGAACGGGCTTGAATATGGCTCGGCAGGGCTGTGCTGGTTCTACGAAAACACTATGACGAACCTTCTCGGCGAAACCGCAGAGACATTCTCATATGTGGGCGACAAGGTGGTTTACAGCAGCATGAGCGGCAGCTACTACACGACGTCACGCGTGAACACTTACGCAGACATTCTCGGCGACAAATACGCGCTCTACTGGACCGACCACCAGACGGACCACCCACATAAGAACGACGCCCAGCACTACATCGGCGAAACCGGCTATTCCTACGAGCCGCTGTATCCGAAATTCACCAAGGACTGTATTTTCGCGATGTGGGTCGGAAAGAAGAACATCATCAAGGCCGATATGATAATCGGCATATACGACACTGATTCCGACACCGCCCGGGCGGCGATGATAAGCTTCCCGGAGGAGGATTTCATTCACACCGAAGCCGACCACAATTTCATTGATTTGATAGCGGACGGCGAGGCGATTTACATTCCCCGGCTGAATTCCAGGCAGGTCACCATGTTCAGCGCAGGAGATAACTCATGAAGAAAAGGAACATCGCGATTTTCGCCGCACTGACGCTGCTCTGCGGCTGCAACGGAAATACAGAATCCGCTTCGTCCCGGCCGGAGAGCGTTCCGGCGACCGTGGAGGAATCCGTGCCGGAGCAGACCTCCGTTGAGAACTCCAGCGCTCCGGCTGGCGTCACCGTCCCTGAACAGGATTCCACTACCCCGGGAGTCAGCCTTGGCGCCGGGGACTGGACGGAATACGACAGCGTATTCAAGCTGAACGGCACCTGGTGCGCACTGGAGGAGCTCCCCCTTACCAGGACGGAATACCAGCTGCCGGACAAGTGGTCTGACAAGCACGTCACATACAAAGCCAGAAATGGCACGCTTTATCTTATCGCCACCGACGTCATATACCAGAAGCCGTGCCCTCCGGAAGTATGGTACATCGACCTCGCCACCGGGGAGGAGCGGCATGTGTATACCGGAAGCGTGTTCGACAATATAGTATACACCGGCGAGAAATACGTTGCCTTTACACGACCGGGAACTATATCCGATGAGCTGTTCGTGGTCAGCGCACAGACCGGAAATACCGTGTATCACGGGGACTGCACCCGGGGGAATTACAGCCTTTCCCCGTATTTGACCAGCCATGTGATATACGACACCATGTACATCGGCGGAGAATACACCCTCCAGGACTTCGGCAAGACTGTTGACGCAATATTCACCCTGGACCTGCTGACCGGCGCCATCGGTCTCTTCGGGATAAACATGAGCAACCCTGCCTACGGCTCCGCGAACCTGTGCTGGGACGAGGGCGGAATAAAGGCCAACCTGATGGGCGAAACCGCGACCCCATATGCCTACATCGGCGACAAAATCGTCACCAGCGAAATGGAGGGCAGCTACTACACCACAACGAAGATAGAAAACTACACGGATATTCTCGGCTCAAAATACCAGCTGTACTGGACCGACCATGAAGCGTTCCACGAGAGCACTGAAAGCGACCAGCACTTCGTCGGCGAAACCGGGTATTCCATCTCTTCCTACGATTTCCACATCACCAAGGACTATATCTTCACAGCGCTGCTGAACCCGGCAGGCGGCGATTTTCCCTATATGCTGATAGGAAAATACGACATTGAAAGCGACACCGCCCGGGCGGCTCTCATCAGCGTGCCTGACAGCGGCTCCACATATACTTATGCGGACAACTACGCCACCTATATTGTGAACTACAGCACCAGGAAGATCACCATGTTCAGGGCAGGAGGTAACTCATGAAGAAAAGGAACATCGCAATTTTCGCCGCACTGACGCTGCTCTGCGGCTGCAGCGGAAACACGGAATCTGCGCTGTCCCAGCCGGAGAGCATTCCGGCGGCTGCGGTGGAAGAATACACTCAGGAGGCTTCCAAAGGAAGCTACTCCGCCCCGGACTACACCAGGTCGTCGCATAACGCCGGATTCCCCTGGTGGTTCATACCCCGGACGACCACTGAAATCACGCCGGACGCTCCTATAGAAATCACGCCGTACACTCCAACGGAAACCACGTCAGGCACTCCCACAGAAATCTGCGAGGAGCCTGCCGCTGCAGAACCGCAGGAGGATCCCGGCAGCGTCAGCGTTGACCTGACGCAGGAAGACCTGTCCGGGAACAACTTGATTTTTGAGCTGAACGGAGAGTGGTGCGGAATTTCAGACCTGAAAGCGAAGCTCACGGAATTCACGCCGCCGGAGGACCTCTCGGAATACGAGATATTCGACCACTGCCAGGGGTATATCTTCTTCCGGAACAGTCCGGAAATGGATAATTACTCGGTCAAGTGCTGGGACATGCAGGCAGGTACTGTAAAGGAGATCTACTCCGGCGAGAATACTCCGCTGGCGGCAAACGACAATTACCTTGCGCTGAAAGAGGACAACACCATAATCGTCATCGGGACCTCAAACGGCAGGACCGTCGCCACGATACCGGAGGAAAATGGCAGGCAGTATTGCAGCAACAGTATGTGCATTATTTACGACACCCTGTATTTCGACGGCAGAATGACCCTGGATCAATGGAACCAGGAGTTCCCTGCGACGTTCACCTGCGACCTCATCACCGGAAAGATCAAGCTCTATAAAATCGGCGCGAGATATCCGCACCACGGCGTGAGCAACGTCGTGATGGACGTTTACGACACCGCCGATACCGTGTTCGACCTGCGCGGGAATTACTGCTCGGACGTGGACCACAAAAGCTACTTCTACATAAAGGAATCCTGGACGACTGACGGAAACGAACAGATAAGCTTCATAGACAAGGATAACACGGAACACATTCTCGGGACCACCAGTCCGAACTACACGCACAAAAAGACCGTTATCCAGCGTGACGGGGTGTTCCTCAGCATTCTGTACGGCTCAAGCGCCAAAGCATACAAGTACATCATCGGCAGATACGACCTGGAAAGCGACAAACTCACGGCGGCGATTTATGATGTTCAGAAAAAGCTCGACGACATAGATGTGATTTTTGAGAACGACCGCATAATATTCGTGGATCTGAACCCTGCGGCTGACGCGAAATACAGCTGCACCGTCATAACTCCGGCAAAATAAAAGCGGAATGTAAACCTCCGCTAAAATTTCACAAAATCTATTGAAATAATCCGCGCATTGTTGTATAATATAATCGTGGACTTATGCTCCGCAGCAATGTCAATGATGTGAAAGGATTGATCATATGCCGTTTGACGAGATAAACAGAGAGTTCTCATTCCCCCTCCAGAAGATCATCGACGAGCAGAAGCTCGAAGTGATCTACATGCCCGAGGACGGCGAGAACACACTTATTTCCGACCATGAGATAAACCGTCCGGGACTTCAGTTCGCCGGATTTTACGAATACTTCGACAAGCAGCGCATTCAGGTGCTCGGAAAGACCGAGTGGGCTTACCTCAACACCCTGGAGCCGGAGGTGCGCCGCAGCCGTATCGACAACCTGCTCAGCTACAAATTCCCGGCACTGATGGTGACAAGGAACCTCGAGATCTTCCCCGAGCTGATGGAGAGCGCGAAATCCAACGAAATGCCCCTGCTGCGCACCGAGGAATCCACCTCCGTGTTCACCTCCAAGCTGGTCAACTTCCTGAACCTCCAGCTGGCGCCGCGTATCACGCGCCACGGAGTTCTCATTGAGATCTACGGCGAGGGCGTGCTTATCCTCGGCGAAAGCGGCGTAGGTAAGAGCGAGACCGCCATCGAGCTTGTAAAGCGCGGTCACAGACTCATCGCAGACGACGCTGTGGAGATCAAGAAGGCGTCCAACATCACCCTGGTGGGAAGCTCCCCGGATAATATCCGCCACTTCCTTGAGCTGCGCGGTATCGGTATCATCAACGCGCGCCAGCTGTTCGGTGTCGGCGCAGTAAAGCTCAACGAGAAGATCGACATGGTGGTCGAGCTGGAGCTCTGGAATCCTGAAAAGACCTACGACAGAATGGGCGTGGACACTCACTACATGACCATTCTCGGCGTAAAGGTGCCGCTGCTCACTATCCCGGTAAAGCCCGGACGTAACCTCGCCGTAATCCTCGAGGTCGCAGCGATGAACAACCGCCAGAAGAAGATGGGCTACAACGCCGCAAAGGACCTGCTCCATCAGCTTGGCATTGATTCCGACAGCGAAGAGATCATGTCGGACCTCAATATTTGATTCGCAATTCATAATTCGGAATTTCGGATTCCGAATTTATCACATTACAGGAAGGTATAAATCCATGAAGTACAATATAGGTATCGACCTCGGGGGAACAAACATCAAGGTAGGTCTGGTTGACGAGAACTACAACATCGTTGCAAAGGCCACCTGCAAGACCGACCTCCCACGCCCCGCCGAGGAGATCGCGGATTCCATCGCCGAAACAGTATGGAAGGCACTCAACGAAGCCAAGGTGACCATCGACGAGCTGAACTCCATCGGTATCGGCACCCCCGGCACCGCCTCCCGGAATACCGGCGTAGTGCTGTATTCCTGCAACCTGGGATTCCGCAACACCGACCTGCGCGCGCTGGTCGGCGCACGCCTGGGCAAGGAAGTCTATGTCGAGAACGACGCCAACGCAGCGGCATTCGGCGAAGTACTCGCCGGCGCCGGCAAGGGCTATAGGGACGTCGTAGTAGTCACTCTCGGCACAGGAGTCGGCGGCGGAATCATAATAGACGGCAAGATCTACACCGGATTCAACTTCTGTGGCGCGGAGCTTGGGCACACCGTTATCCAGTACGGCGGCAGACAGTGCGGCTGCGGAAGAAAGGGCTGCTTCGAGGCTTATTCCTCTGCGACCGCCCTCATCAATATGACCCGGGAATCCATGGAAGCCCACAGGGACAGCAAGATGTGGGAGATCTGCTCCGGCAGCATTGACAACGTTGACGGCAAGACCGCATTCGATGGCTGGCGCGCCGGCGACAAGGCAGCCTCCGATGTGGTGGATATGTACATATCCTACCTCGGCTGCGGACTCACCAATATCGTCAACACCTTCCAGCCGGAAGTGCTCCTCATCGGCGGCGGTATCTGCAAGGAGGGCGAGAACCTCACAAAGCCCCTGGAGGAGATCATCTCGAAGGAAGCCTACTGCATCGACCCGAAGCAGTCCACAAAGCTGGGTATCTGCGAGCTGGGCAACGACGCCGGAATAATCGGCGCGGCATTCCTCTACACCCTGGCTGAGTAAGGAGGTCGTATGTACTACATGTCACAGGACGGCTGCACCCTTGCTGAAAGCAACAGGCTGTATGTCCGGGAGAACGCCGTTTATGCGGTTATCCCCGGCAGCGAGGACCTGAAGCTGGCAGAATACGAGATTTACGGCGAGGCGCAGGAAATGCTCCACAAGGTCTACGCCGCCATTGAGGACGGCGAGAACGTGTTCTCGTTTGAGTAATATTTCCGCCGCCGTTCCGCATACAATTCACCAAAAACACCCGGAGGTCTGCCTTGAATTACACCCGACTTGAAGAGATATGCCGTGCCAATGGGATTCCATGCGAATCCGACAAGCCACTTGCTCCGCTTACCACAATGAAGATCGGCGGAGCCTGCGACCGGCTCGTCACCGTCATCGGCGAAAAGGAACTGCTCACTGCAGTGGATTCCTGCCGCAGCGCCGGAATACCGTATTTCATTCTCGGCAGGGGAAGCAATCTGCTGGTAAGCTCGAAGGGCTACCGCGGCTGCGTTATAAATCTCGCCCCCGGCGAATCCCCCGTGTTCATCAACGGGAACGAGGTGACAGCCTGGGCCGGCGCGTCATTACAGCGCGTGTGCGTGCTCGCACGGGATAATTCCCTCGCCGGACTGGAATTCGCATACGGGATCCCCGGCTCCGTCGGCGGAGCGCTGTTCATGAACGCCGGAGCCTACGGCGGCGAGATGAAGGACGTGGTGACTTCCTGCCGATACATCGGCGCGGACGGCGGAATCCACGAAATGCAGGTGGCGGACATGCAGCTTGCCTACCGCAGCAGTATTTTCTCCAATGGGAATTATGTGATCACCTCCGTGACGATGGAACTTCGCCCCGGGGACAAGGCGGAGATAACCGTGCGCATGGACGAACTCATGCAGCGCCGCCGCGACAAGCAGCCGCTGAACTACCCCAGCTGCGGAAGCACATTCAAGCGCCCGGAGGGGTACTTCGCCGCCGCCCTCATCGAGGAATGCGGACTGAAAGGATTTTCCATCGGCGGGGCGCAGGTCAGCGACAAGCACAGCGGATTTGTCATAAACCGCGATAACGCCACGTTCGAGGACGTTATGGCGGTGGTCGGCGAAGTCCGCCGGGTAGTTCTGGAGAAAAAGGGCGTGGAACTTGAGTGCGAAATGCTGATTCTCGGGGAACACTAAGGAGCAGATATCATGGAATTTGTAATAGTCACCGGGCTTTCCGGTTCCGGTAAATCCTCGGTAGTTAAGGCGCTGGAGGATATCGGGTACTTCTGTATCGACAACATGCCGCCGCAGCTTATCCCGGATTTTGCGTCGATGTGCAACGACAATGCGGAGATAAACAAGGTGGCGATAGTCACCGATATCCGCGGCGGTGCAATGTTCTTCAAGCTTGAGGAATGCATAACGCGGCTGCACGTCCGCGGAATAGACGTCAAGGTGCTGTTCCTGGAGGCTTCCCGGGAGGTGCTGATGAAGCGCTACAAGGAAACGCGCCGCAAGCACCCGCTGGACGAGGTTTCCGGTGGGGACATCGGCAAGGCGATAGACGCGGAAGCCGAGCTCCTCAGCAAGATACGCGAGAACGCGGACTACATAATCGACTCCACCAACCTCAGCACCGGGCAGCTGAAGGAGCAGATCGCCGGTCTGTTCCTGGAGAAAGCTTCCGACGGAATGATAGTCAGCTGCATGTCCTTCGGATTCAAGTACGGCTCGCCGCTGGAGGCGGACCTGGTGTTCGACGTGCGCTGCCTGCCGAATCCGTTCTACATTCCGGAGCTGAAACACAAGACAGGGCTTGACAAGGAAGTGCGTGATTATGTCATGAGCTTCCCTCAGTCGCAGGAATTACGGGACAAGCTGTTCGACCTGATTACGTTCCTGATCCCTCACTACGTCACCGAGGGAAAGAGCCGCCTGGTGATAGCCTACGGCTGCACCGGCGGAAAGCACCGCAGCGTGACCTTCGCAGAACTGACCGCAGCCTACCTGAAAAAACAGGGGCTGAGAGTCCGGACGCTGCACCGGGACGCGGACAAGAAATAATTAATGGGGCGGAATCGGATTCCGCCCCATTTTTTTTATTGCGCAGCCCGGCAGATCAGAAAGCGTCCATCAGCGAGCCGATCATCTTGAACGCCTTTGCGGTGGACATTCTCCGGAAACTGCGGTGGGAACACATGGACTTCACCGCCATGAACGCAAGTCCGCCTACGATAAGTCCGGCGGCTCCGCTCTTTATATAGGACTGGGTTCTGCGTGACATACTGGATCATCTCCTTTTTGAAAGTTTACAGGAGTATTCTTTGCAAAAATCCTGCAAATATCAGAAATCCGCCGCAGGAAATAGTTGAAAGTAACCCCTGTATTCCCCGGAAAATCGTGCCGGAGTACAATAATTCAACCAGAATCAGCCAGAAATCGGCGGTTTTTGTGCTGATTGCATAGATGGTATTGTGTTTTGGCAGAGTGAATACAGCACTTTGCCAAAATGCAATTTCCGGTAAAAAAACTTGCAAAAATCTCTTGACAAAAAAAGAGTATTGGTGTATAATCTAACCATAGCAAAGGGGCTATGACGGACGGACTTCAATGGCGAAGCCAGTCGGTCATAGCCCTGCTTGTTTATTCAGTAACCTTGAGGCGTCCGGCTATATGCGGTACCGGAAGCGCTTCTTAAAAAAGAAAGGGGACGGTTCTTAATGAACACACTATTAACTCTTGCAACGGAAGCCGCTGTGCTCTCCGCTGAACAGCAATCCGCTGTGCAGGCTGTCGTCGATGAAACGATGTACAGCGGCAGCGATGTAAACGGCATATGGTACCTCATCGGTGCGGCGTGGGTATTCTTCATGCAGTGCGGTTTCGCGATGGTCGAAACCGGTATGACGCGTTCCAAGAACGCCGGCAACATCATCATGAAGAACCTCATGGACTTCTGTATCGGCACGGTAGTATTCATTCTCCTCGGCTTCGGACTCCTGCTCGGCGAGGACACCCTCTTCGGTCTGGTAGGTATCCCGAACCTGGACATTCTCGGCAGCTTCTCGGATTTCAACAGATGTGCGGAATTCGTGTTCAACCTGGTGTTCTGCGCTACCGCCGCTACAATAGTTTCCGGCGCGATGGCTGAACGTACCAAGTTCCTCAGCTACTGCATATACTCAGGTGTCATAAGTGCAGTTGTTTACCCGATCGAGGCTCACTGGATCTGGGGCGGCGGCTGGCTGGCTCAGATGGGCTTCGTTGATTTCGCTGGTTCCACCTGCATTCACATGGTCGGCGGTCTGTGCGCACTCATCGGTGCCAAGATGGTCGGTCCCCGTATCGGCAAGTTTGATAAAGACGGCAAGCCCAACGCGATCCTTGGTCACTCCATGACTCTCGGCGCCCTCGGCGTATTCATTCTCTGGTTCGGCTGGTATGGATTCAACGGCGCTGCCGCTTCTGATACCCACTACCTCGCAAACATCTTCCTCACAACAACAGTTGCCCCTGCGGTTGCAACCTGCACGACAATGGTATTCACATGGCTCAAGCACGGCAAACCCGATGTTTCCATGTGCCTGAACGCTTCCCTGGCTGGTCTGGTGGCCATCACTGCTCCCTGCGCTGACACCGACTGTCTTGGCGCTGCGATCATTGGTCTTGTTTCCGGCTTACTGGTTTGCTTCGGCGTATGGCTCCTCGACTACAAACTGCACATCGACGACCCGGTCGGCGCAGTTGCAGTACATTTCTTCAACGGTATCTGGGGTACTATCGCAGTAGGTCTTTTCTCCAACGGCAACGGTCAGAACGGCGGCGTGGCTGCTGTCAACGGCACCGGCGAGCACGCTGTAGGTCTTTTCTACGGCGGCGGATTCGCACAGCTCGGCGTACAGCTCCTCGGCATGGTAGCAGTACTTGCATGGACCGCTGTCACCATCACGCTCACATTCCTCATCATCAAAAAGACTATCGGTCTGAGAGTATCCCGTCACGAAGAGATCGTCGGTCTGGACGCTACAGAGCACGGACTCCCCTCCTCTTATGCGGACTTCGTTCCCGCAATGCATGTTGAACTCTCCACCTCCGGCAAGGAGAAGGAAGTTGAAACCGTTAAACTCGGTTCTGCTCCTGTTGAGGCTGCGGTTCCCGTTGCTTACAAGAACTCCAAGCCTTCTGACGGCACAAAGATGAGCAAGGTCGTTATCCTCTGCAAGCAGGATAAGTTCGAGATACTCAAGGCGGCTATGTCCGACATTGGCGTAACCGGTATGACAGTCACCAACGTACTCGGCTGCGGCATGCAGAAGGGCTCCACTGAGTTCTACCGCGGCGTTAAGGTCGAAACTCACCTGCTGCCCAAGGTAAAGGTCGAGATCGTGGTTTGCAAGGTTCCTGTTGAAACCGTTGTAGAAACCGCTAAGCAGGCTCTTTACACCGGCAAGATCGGCGATGGCAAGATCTTCGTATACGACGTTGAGGACGTTGTAAAGGTTCGTACAGGAGAAACCGGATATGACGCTCTCCAGGACGTTGAATAAGATTTCCTAATAACCTTCCTGAATATAAAACCGCATAAGCAGATACCCCCGGGTGAAAATCCGGGGGTATCTGCACAATATTCTCAGACGCCCTCGCCAAGGCGCCGCATGATGATTTCCGCCGCGTCCCTGACCCAGGCGTCCATCATCGCCGGGGTGAGATAAGTGAACTCCGTGGAGTATTCCGGCGGCTCCAGGTAGAAGCGCTGTATGTGGTGCAGCTGCTTTTCCACGTTATCCGGCTTGTAGTACGGAATGCACTCCACCGGGTACTCCGCGATGGCGCACAGCTTACGGAATGCCTCATCGCCCGGATTCTTCAGAAGGAACAGATGGTCGTTGGCGTACCACTCCGGCTTCACCCGGCGGTAGTATTCCTCCCGGTCGCTGGAATACAGCTCGTGATTCAGTGCTTTGCATGGCTCGTTTATCAGCTTCACCCAGAGCACGTCCGCCATCAGATGGCAGAAATACCCGGTCAGGAATGCCCGGGTGTGCGGATCCAGTTCCCTGCCGGCAATAAGCTCCCGGCGGAAGCGCTCGTAGTCGCAGCCGCCCTTGCTGCCGGTGACCGTCCAGTGGGTGACCTCCTTGGGAGGGTCGAATCCGCCGGGGACCGGCTCGCCGCAGTCCGGGGCGATATTCCCGACGAGGAAATCTTCTTCCGGTAAGTGGAACCCCTCCAGGATAAGTTCCGCAACGCGCAGATGCGCAAGCCATGTTGCCATAAAATACTCCCCTCTGAATATTGAAATTATCTCAGAAATGTGCTATCATTAATGTATCACGCGAAAGGAGAAAGCCATGCCAGACGACAAGAAATCCACTCCCACGCCGGAATCCCCCTCCAAACCTGGAATCCCTGCGGAGCCATCCTCCCACACCTGGGTGGACGACATGAAGCAGGAGCTGGAGGACTACATTGAGGACCAGGGAATCTACATCAGACAGTAGGATTCAATTCGGAATGCGGAATTTTGGTGTCCGCTTCGCGGACGATTTCATAATTAATAAATATAGGGCGAAATGACTTCGCCCTATATTGTTTGTTATATCATCGGGCGAAGCCCGATACTATATTCCGAATTAAACATCAAACCGCTATGTACCGCCCCTGCGTCATAACCGGCGCGACCTCGAGGATGTAATCCCGTCCGCGGCGCGCCCCCTTTGTGCTCAGGTAATCCGTGAAGCACTTCTCGGCGGTCGCCGGAGTGTTGTTCTCCCGGCTGAGATGTCCAAGGATAAGCTTGGTGGTTCCGCTTTCCAGCAGCTTCGCGGAGAAATCTGCGGCAGCGTTATTGGACAGATGTCCCTTCTCACCGGCTATTCTGCGCTTCAAGTCCGCAGGATAGTTCAGATTCTTCGCCAGCATTGCCGGGTCGTAATTGCTCTCCAGAAGCACAGCCTCGCACCCCAAAAGACTTTCCTCCACCTCGGCGGTGATCTTTCCGAGATCGGTACAGACCGCAATCCGCTTTCCGCCGTAATTCACGGTGAACCCCACACTCTCCGGGGTGTCGTGCGGCGTGTGGAACGCCTTCACCTCGAAATCCGCGCTCTGGTACGGCTCATGAATCACGTCGTAAATACGTACTTCCTCGGGAATAACCTCGTGCACGTTCCGGCGGAGCTGCGCAATAGTCCCGGGGCTTGCGAAAACGGGTATCTTCGTGTGCTTCGTCAGCTGAAGAAGCCCCTTTACATGGTCGATATGCTCATGGGTGACGAATATTGCCTCGATCTGGTTCATCGAGGTTTCGATAAGCTCCAGCGAGGATTTCATCGCCCGGAAGCTGCACCCGGCGTCCACCAGGATCCCATGACCCCGGGTGCCGATGAAGGTGCAGTTGCCGCTGCTGGAACTGCATATCGGGAATATCCGCGCCATCAGAGCGCCTTTTTGAGGACTTTCTCCTCGGCAGTGGGATCAGGCTCGTCCACCTTCTGGATATCCGCGCCCAGGCTGCGGAGCTTGACCTCCATATTCTCGTATCCGCGCTCAACGTGGAATATGTCGTAGATCTCAGTAACGCCCTCTGCGCCAAGAGCCGCCACGATAAGCGCAGCGCCTGCACGGAGGTCCGTCGCCTTTACGGGAGCGCCCTTAAGTCTGTCAACGCCCTCGATTACAGCTACCCTGCCCTCTACAGAGATATTCGCGCCCATTCTGCGGAGCTCGTCAACGTAACGGAATCTGTTGTCAAAAATGCTCTCGGTGACCATGCTGGCACCCTTTGCGCAGGTGAGGACTGCCGCCATCTGCGGCTGCATATCCGTGGGGAATCCCGGGTGGGGATTGGTCTTGACACTGGTGCCATAGTACTCCGGACCGCCGATAACGCGCACTGCGTCGTCGAACTGCTCCACCTGCACGCCGATCTTCACCAGCTTCTGGGTGATAGGCTCGAGGTGCTTCGGAATAACGTTCCGGATCAGGATATTGCTCCGCGCTGCGGCGGCGATTGTCATGAAAGTACCTGCCTCGATCTGGTCAGGGATAACGCTGTAGGTGGTCCCGTGCAGGTACTTCACGCCGCGTATCTTGATAACGTCGGTTCCTGCGCCGAGAATATCAGCGCCCATGCTGTTGAGGCAGTTCGCCAGGTCAACGACATGCGGCTCCTTGGCGGCATTCTCAATTATAGTGAGTCCCTCCGCCTTAACAGCTGCCATGATCGCATTGATGGTGGCGCCGACAGTGTTCTTGTCGAAGAATATCTGTGTGCCGATGAGCCTGTCGGCATGAAGGTTCACCATTCCTCCATCGATCTCGTATTCGGCGCCCAGCGCAGAGAAGCACTTGAGGTGCTGATCGATGGGTCTGTCGCCGAGATTGCAGCCGCCGGGCATGGAAACATGCGCGCTGTGGAATCTGCCGAGCAGCGTGCCGAGGAAATATGTCGTGGCGCGCATGAGCTTAGCCTTCTCATACGGCACGGGAAGATTCTGAAGGCGGCGTGTGTCGATCTCCACAGTGGTCTTGTTCAGCATGCGGATATTTGCGCCCATCTCTGACATGATCTGGAGCGTGATATGAACGTCGCTGATGTTGGGTATATTCTCAATAATGCAAGGTTCATCGGAAAGAATGGTGCACGGGAGTATCGCAGCGACCGCATTTTTTGCTCCGCTGATGAAAACCTCGCCGCTCAGGGTCTTTCCGCCCTTGATAACGTATTTTTCCAAAACTGCACTTCCCCCTTGTCCCCCTAGTGAGGACAGTTTTATATGTTGTATATTACAGCCTAAGCCGGATATATCTTATGTATGTGTTCAGGGTATAGTTATCCCCACTGACTTACACTTTTACATTATATCACATGACACGAAAAAATGAAAGTGCAATTTGCAAAAAAACTCCCGTATGATTTCATTTTGGCACATTGAACAAAAATGCAGCCGCCTTTTTAATATTTTTATGAAATAAAGTTGCTGGCAAAATTCATTTCTACAGCGATAGTATCGGCATGAAAACGCGGGCTTAATCACGGAAAAGACTGCACTCCGCATATTGCCGCTGAATGAAAATATTTTCAGGAAACGTTACCGCTTTAATGGCGCTTTTGACAGAAAAAAAACACTGTATTTGTGCAAAATTACATCTTGTATTATTTTCCTTGCTGTATTATAATTATATTGTACATTTGAGCGCCCGCTTCCCCGTGGGACAGCTCAGCAGACGGACTTACACAGTCCGACATTTAGGAGGAATTTATCATGAAAATCAGAAACATCGTTTCCGCAGCAGCCGCTTGCGCTGTTGCCGCAGCAGCATTCGTAATGCCTGCTTCCGCTGAGGACACCTATGTTGCAGGTCTTACCTGGCAGTCTTCCAGCTACATGTTCCGCAACACCATTTCCCAGTCCTCTCTGCTTTACTGGGACAACGACCTCGGCGAGGCTGCTGAGCTTGAGGGTGCGTCCTTCACTGACGCTCAGATCACCGGCGACGGCACCTACACAGTAACTCTGGACGGCGTTCAGGATGGCGGCTGGAACATGCTCAAGCTGGAGTCCAACATCGACCTCGACAAGACCCCCGACGTTAAGTTCGAGATCACTGATATTCAGCTGAACGGCGCTTCCGTTGACTTCGACAAGGACGCTGCTGTAATGAGCGTTGACGCTGCTACCAAGAGCGATGACTACTCCGACTGGGAGTTCGATATCAAGAACACCGCAAGAGTTCAGCTCATCAACGTATATGACAACATTGCAGCTATCCCGAACGACAGCTACACCTCCATCAGCGTTACATTCAACGTAACAGGTCTTGGCGGCGGCGCAGCTGCTGACGACACCGCTGCTGACGCAACAGATACCGGTTCCGACGCTGTTGCAACTCCCGACAAGGGCTCTCCTGACACCGGCGTTGAGGGCGTTGCTGCCGTAGCTGGTCTGGCTGTTGTTGCTGCCGGCGCAGTTGTAATGTCCAGAAAGAGAAAGTAATTTCCCAGATAACAAATAACAGAAGGGCTGCGTAAACGCAGCCCTTTTTGCGTATGTGGCGTCCGTTTTCCGGAAACCGTAATTAATAAAAGGGAGGGAATCCGTTTCAGCTTGTCGAAAAAGCATCTTCTCCAGGCTATTTCCCCTGCTTCTCGCGTATTCCGTCGGCGATCTTCGCCAGCTTCTTCAGCCGGTGATTCAATCCGCTGCGCGTTATCGGATCCGGGAACAATCCGCACAGCTCCGACAGGGAAAGCTCCTGGTTTTCAAGGCGCAGCCGCGCAGTCTGCCGGAGTTCCGGGGAAAGGCTACCCTCCCCCAGCGTGTCGAATATCAGCCGGATATCATCCGCGCTTTTGTTCGCCGCCGCCACCGTCTTGTCAAGATTAGCGCTCTCGCAGTTCACGGAACGGTTCACGCGGTTGCGGAAGTCCTTGACGATCTTCACCTGCATTATCTCCATGGAATGCGCCGCCGCCCCGATATACGTCAGGAAATCCTCAATGAGCTCGCTCTCCTTGGCGTAGATCACGCTGCGCTTCGCCCTGCCGCGCCGGGTCTCCTTCATCGCCATTCCGTGCTCGGTGATGAATTCCAGCAGGGCGGCGCTGCGGCCGCTCTCCGGCAGGACTATCTCCAGGTGGTATTCCTTGTTCGGGTCGGTGACGGAGCCGCAGCTGATGAACACTCCCCGGAGGAATGCGCCGCTGCACTCGTCGCTGCCCGGCACCGCCTCGCCGTTTATCGTGCTCATATCCCCGAAGCGCTCTGAAATGCGCTCCCAGCCGGATTTGATCTTCAGCGTGTAGAGCGAGCCGCTGTTCTTTACCAGCCGCACTATCCCGGAGTGCACTCCGGGGAACACTGTACGGAGAAGTTCCACCGCAGCATTCATAAGTTCCAGGTTTTCGGTCTGCACCAGGGGTCTGCCGTTTTCCTCGCGGGAGGCGTAGAATATCCCGTAAAGCACTGCCGCATACTGTTCCGGCGTAAGATTCCGCACATCGCATAATTCCGCGCGGATATCTGAACTGAATGACATCGTATCCCTCCGTTACAGCACGTAAGTCAGCAGCGGCTCGCCGGATTCCAGCTGCTTTATCGTGAACACCCCGTCCTCATAGATCATGTAGCTGCGCGGATTTCCCTCCTTGGGCAGGGATACGGAGCCGTCGTTCAGGCAGTGTATCCCGTTGACGCACTCCGCCTTCAGGACGTGAGTATGCCCGTTGATGAGCACGTCCCCGGGACACAGCGGCGGCAGATTCCCCGGATTGAAGTGATGCCCGTGGGTGAGGTAGAATGTGCGCCCTCCCTCAAGAATAAGCGCGTAGTCCGCCAGCGCCGGGAATTCCAGCACCATCTGGTCCACCTCCGTGTCGCAGTTTCCGCGCACGCACAGCAGGCGCTCCTTCATGGGATTGAGCAGGGAGATGACCTTTTTCGGCGCGTGTCCCTCCGGCAGGTCGTTGCGCGGACCGTGATAGAGTATATCCCCCAGCAGGCAGAGCCGCTCCGCCCCCTCCCTCCGGAATGCCTCCAGCATTCTTTCGCAGAACAGCGCGGAACCATGTATATCAGACGCAAACATCAGTTTCATATGTAATAAATTCCTTCCGGTATTGTGATACACCTATTATATCCCGAATTTTCTTCGCTGTCAACCTTGAAATTATACCGAAAGTATGATATAATGATATTGTATATTGATTTGTGAGCCGGGACTATATTCCACGCGCCCGGACAGAAAGGAAAACTATGCTTACAAAAGAAGAATTCAACGCGCGTCTTTCCAAGCTCGTCAGATATCAGGAGGAGCTTATCAGCCGCCCGAATCCAGCTTCGGATTTCTACAATGGGATCTACACCAGATACCAGAATCCGGTGCTGACAGCTGCGCACGCGCCGATAATCTGGCGCTACGACCTGTCCTACAACGACAATCCGAACCTCATGGAGCGCCTGGGCGTAAACGCCGTAATGAACTCCGGCGCGGTATACCTCAACGGGAAGTACTGCCTGGTAGCCCGTGTTGAGGGCGCTGACCGCAAGTCCTTCTTCGCCGTTGCGGAGAGCGACAAGCCCACCGAGGGATTCCGCTTCCGCGACTATCCCGTGGTGCTTCCGGACACCTGCCCCGAGGAAACCAACGTGTACGACATGCGCCTGACCCAGCACGAGGACGGCTGGATATACGGCGTGTTCTGCTCCGAGAGCAAGGACAAGGAGAATCCCGACCTGTCCGCTGCCACCGCGCAGGCTGGTATAGTCCGCACAAAGGACCTCGTAACCTGGGAACGCCTGCCGAATCTCATCTCCAAGTCCCCCCAGCAGCGTAACGTAGTCCTCCACCCGGAATTCGTCAACGGAATGTACGCGTTCTACACCCGTCCCCAGGACGACTTCATCTCCACCGGCTCCGGCGGAGGAGTTTGCTTCGCCCTCTGCAAGGATATCACGAACCCCGTGCTCTGCACTGACGAGGTAGTCATCTCCCCGAGAGTATACCACACCATCACCGAGGTCAAGAACGGCGCCGGCGCTGTCCCGATTAAGACCCCCAAGGGCTGGATCCACATCGCCCACGGCGTAAGAAACACCGCTGCCGGTCTGCGCTATGTCATCTACGTTTTCGCGACCGACCTCAACGACCCGTCAAAGCTCATCGCAAGCCCCTCCGGACTGTTCATCGCTCCCCATGGGATCGAGCGCGTCGGCGATGTTTCCAACGTTGCCTTCACTAACGGCGCGATAGTACGCGAGGACGGAAACGTGTATATCTACTACGCTTCCTCCGACACAAGGCTGCATGTGGCTTCCACCACCATCGAGCAGCTGATGGACTACACCTTCAACACTCCGTCTGATCCGCTGCGCTCCGCGGACTGCGTAAAGCAGCGCTGCGAGCTTATCACCAAGAACCTTTCCGGAGAGCGCAAGGCATGACGGAATACTTCGATCTGTACACCGCAGACCGCCGGAAGCTTGGCAGGAAGATACAGCGCGGCGCGCCGATCCCCCATGGTGAATACCACATCGTGGTGCAGATAATGACGGTGAACGACCGCGGCGAGATACTCCTCACCCAGCGCGTTCCGCAGAAGACCAGCGGAGGCAGGTGGGAATGCAGCGGCGGCTGTGCGATAAGCGGAGAAACAAGCCGTGAAGCGGCGGTCCGGGAGCTGTACGAGGAAACCGGAATCCATGCAGGTACCGGGGAGATAATCCTGGAGTGGACTCTCACCACCGACAGCATGCTCCGGGATTTCTACATGGTGCACAAGGACGTCGGGCTTGACCGGCTGCGGCTGCAATCCACGGAGGTGTGCGCCGCCAAGTGGGTCAGCTTCGACCGCCTGGAGGAGATGGCGCAGAACGGTCAAACCACGCGCACCGTCGCAAGGTGGCTTGAGAACCGCGGCGAGGAACTGCGCAGGAAAGTCCGCGATATAGCAGGCGGAATAAACGCGCTTGAAAAGGCGGAGTAAACAGGCTCCGCCGGAGGGACGCTATGAAAATAATTATAGTCGGCGGCGGCAAGGTGGGATTTTACCTCGCCAAGAGCATGCGCAGCCAGGGATATGAAGCCGTAATAATCGAGCAGGATAAGGAACAGTGCCGCTCCTGCGCCGACCTGTTGGACGTCCGGGTATGCTGCGGCGACGGCACCTCCCAGGAGGTGCTCCGCACCGCCGGAGCGGAGGACGCGGACGTAGTCGCGGCAGTCACCGGCAGGGACGAGAGCAATCTCGTCTGCTGCCAGACCGCCCGGAAGATATTCGGCGTGAAAAAGACGGTCGCCAAGGTCAACAATCCCAACAACACCGCCGCGCTGCGGTCGCTGGGGGTGGATACGGTGGTGTCCGCCACGGATTTCATTATCCAGAATCTGAAGCGCGAAGCGGATATCTCCGCGATACGGGAGCTGGTGCCGCTCAATGATGGAGAGGCTTCCCTGCTGGAGATAGTCCTCCCGGAGGAATACAAGCTTGCCGGCACCAGCCTGATGGAGCTTGACCTGCCGCAGACATGCAGCGTCGCCTGCATAAACCGCGACGGCAGGACGATAATCCCCCGAGGACAGACGCGGCTGCACAGCGGCGACAAGCTTCTTCTTGTCACCCTCGGCACCGCTGAAAGGGATCTTCGCAGAATACTACGGCTGAAAGACTGACGGTACAGTAACGATAAGGACGACATAATGGAACAGAAAAAACCACGCACCACGGCAAAGTCCGCAGCAAAGACAGCACCGAAAAAGACCGCCCCCCGGCGCACTAAAAAGCAGCAGGGTGACGTAATATTCGCGCTGGATATCGGCACCCGTACCGTAGTTGGAGTGCTCGCAGAAAAGACCCAGGACGGCTACAAGCTCATCGACATGGAGACCCAGGCGCACGAGAGCCGCTCCATGACCGACGGTCAGATAGAGGATATTGACGCCGTGGCAGCGGTAGTGAAATCCGTGAAGGCTGCGCTGGAGCGCCGCCAGCTGATAAAGCTGCAGCGAGTATGCGTCGCCGCCGCCGGACGCGCCCTGCGCACCCTCCGGCACAGCTGCGCGCATGACGTTTCGTCAAAGCGCGTGATCTCCGCCGCGGATATCCGGGAAGCGGAACTGGAGGCAGTCCGCTCCGCCGAGGAGGCGTTCACCGAAGAAAACAGCACCACATCGTTCTACTGCGTGGGTCACAGCGTGATCTCCCTGGAACTGGACGGATACAAGGTCAGCAAGCCCGAGGGGCACCGGGGTAATTCCCTTGTGACCGAGGTCATTGCGGCATTCCTTCCGGCGTATGTGGTGGAGAGCCTGTGCGCCGCCGTCGATCTCGCCGGACTGGAAACCGCCGGGCTCACCCTGGAGCCTATCGCCGCGATCAACGCGGTAGTCCCGAAGGAGCTGCGGCTCATAAATATCGTGATGTGCGACATCGGCGCCGGGACCTCCGACGTGGCGGCTTCCCGGGACGGCAGTATCACCGCCTACGGCATGGCAACCATCGCCGGGGACGAAATGACCGAAGCCCTGATGAAGCAGCTTCTGGTGGATTTCAACGAGGCGGAGCGCATAAAGACCTCCCCCGACCCCCAGACGGAATACACCGATATTCTCTTCACGCACCATACCATCACCGCCGAACAGGTGGCGGAACTTATCCGCCCGGCGGAGGAGGAACTCGCCCACACTATCTGTGAGGAAATACTCGCGGCTAACGGCGGCGCTCCGCAGGCGGTGTTCCTCGTTGGCGGCGGAAGCAAGCTTCCGGGACTTCCCGAGCTTGTCGCGGACGGACTGGGACTTCCAGCTCAGAGGGTCGCGGTCGGCTCCCGGGAGATGATTCGTGGGATCACCGCGCCGAAATCCGTGGAGCTTGGCACCGAGCATGCAACGCCGGTGGGTATCGCAATAACCGCGAGCGAGGGTGTGAAGTACGACTTCACCACCATCACTCTCAACGGCAGGAAGATACGCGCGCTGGATACGCGCCGCCTGACGGTGTTTGAGTTGTGCTCCCTTGCCGGAATAAAGCCGGAACAGCTGTTGGCGCGCTCCGGAAAGAGCCTTTCCTACACTGCGGACGGCGAAAGGATAGTCCTGCGCGGCACTCACAGCACTCCCTGTGAGATATCCCTCAACGGGAAGGAGTGCTCTCTCAACTCCCAGGTGCGCAAGGGCGATGAGGTGAACGTTGTCCCGGCAGTACCCGGAGAGGACGCTGCGGCGCTGCTTTCCGACCAGTATGATATGTCAGGAATGTCCTTGCTTACAGTGACCCTGGACGGCAGACAGCTCACCGCCGGAGATCATATCCTTGTGAACGGAACTCCCACGGCGCAGGACGCAGACATCGAAAACGGCGCTGTGCTGCGCAGGATACGTCTGGATACTCTCGGTGCGCTACTGGCACAGGAAGGTCTTCCGGCGGAGGGCGCCCGGGTCAACGGCGAATCCCAGCCACCGGAATACACGCTCCGGGACGGCGATGTGATAACCTCCGCACCGGAGGGATCCCCCGTGGAAGTATCCCCGGAACCGGAGGAAACTCCCACGGAACCCCCTGCGCAGGAATCCGCGGAGGACGGCGTGCCCATCGTGTTCAACGGCATGCCTGCGGTATTCCCGATGGAGCCGGGCAGGCAGCCCGTGTTCCTGGATATCCTGGCGGCATTCTCGGACAACCCGACCGGACTGCTGGCAGGCTCCTCCACCGTGATGATAAATGGAAAGCTCGCACGTCTTGACGAGGTGATTCACCCCGGGGACGAAATCGTGATCGAATGACTACACCGGAGATGATCAGGCTGAAAACTACAATCAAACGACTGACGGCAATTGCCGTGGCGGCGTCGCTGTGCGGCTGCTCGGCGGTCCCGGACAGGGATATGACTGCGACCTCCGTAACGGCGTCGGTGGATTCCACAGAACCGGCGGATACTGCGGAAGAATCCAGGCAGGACGAGGTGTCCACAAAGCAGTACCCAATAGAGAACATGGAATTCTCAGTTAAGCTAAACGCCGAGGGCGGAGCCTTTGACGGCAGCGTGCGCACCGACGGGGATTTCGACGGCAAGGGTTACATAGTCCTCGACGAGGGAATGAAGCTGCAGCACATCGTCACCCCGGCTTCCTCCCAGCACTACTGTATCGCCATTGCGGCGCACTCCTACAGCGGCGCCGTGGTAAGGCTCAAGACCGTCAACGAGGTGGTGGGGGCTTATTATGTCCCGGCGTCGGATTCCACGGAGTTCACGATGTTCGCCATCGATAACGTATATCTCACCGCCGGAGCCGATGTGCTCACCTTTGAGGTGATATCCGGCAGCGCCGCGATGGACTACATCACCGTGACGAATTCCACACAGGTCAGCAGCGACGTCTATGACGTGGCGCACGCATGCGTGGGCAGCAGCACGGCGGTGTCCACTCTGGGACTTCTGCGCTTCTTCACCGACAACTATGGAAAAAAGGTGATCACCGGGCAGTGCGTAAGCCCCGGCTCCAATGCGGAAATAGACGCGATAACGGCAGAAACTGGGCGCTCGCCTGCCATGCGCACCGGCGACCTGATGTATTCCACCGCCGCAGTCTACGAAAGCAGCAAGGAAACCGCCGATAAGGAGGTTTCACTCGCCCTGGACTGGGGCAGGAACGGCGGTATCGTGTCCTTTGGCTGGCACTGGTACGCTCCCACCGGGAAGCCGGCGTATTACGCCGACAGTACCGGATTCTCCCTCGCGGAAGCAGTATGCGACCGGGATATCTCCATGGCGGACGACACGGAGCTTAACGTGCTCCTCGAAAGCGGACTGCTCACCGAAGACACCATCGCGCTGGTGCACGACATCGACAGTATCGCGGAGGTGCTCACGCAATTCCGGGCGGAGAGCATTCCGGTGGTATTCCAGCCGCTGGCGGACGGCGACAGCAGCATGTACTGGTGGAGCGGCGACCCGGAATCCTACAAGTGGCTGTGGAAGCTGGTGTTCGACCGGCTGGACAAGTATTACTCCCTGAATAATCTGATATGGGTCTGGAACGGCAGCAGCGGGGAATACTTCCCCGGGGAGGACTACTGCGACGTGATCGGGCAGAGCTTCTATGAGGATAGCTCCTCCAGCTTTGCCGGGAGATTCTCGGCGCTCGCCGCCATGACCGGAGAAACGCCGAAGCTGCTCGCGGTGACGGCGTGCGACAGGTTCCCATCGCCGGATCTCATGAACAGGGACAACGCGCTGTGGCTGTGGTTCTCCATAGCAAGCGGCAGCGCGATAATCGACAGCCGGGGAGATCTCTCCGAGAGATACAACAGCTGGCAGTCCCTGCACGACGCATACAACGGGACTCTCTGCCTTACGCTGGACGAGCTTCCCGACTTTGAAGAATACGCATTTCAGGACTAAGGAGGGCGCATGTTCGGATTTCTTAAGAAGGCAAAGATAGGAAAGACCGAGGAGGAAAAGCGCGCGGAATCCCTCCCCATGACAAAGAAAGTGCAGTTCGAGCCGCTCACCATCGCGGATACCGAACAGCAGCTGGAACAGGATATCCGCGCTGTGCTGGGATTCACCCCGGTAAACTACTACGCAACGAAGAACCGCTACCTGCTGTGCACGTTCTTCTACGCCGAGGATTTTTCTGAGGTATTCATGCGCTTTGAATTGCGCGTGGACGATCTCCCCCGGGGGCACAGCCTCATGTACTCCATCGACAAGGTGCTGATGAGGGACATTCTCAGGAAGTTCGGTCAGAATATTAATATCGGAGTGTAAATATGGAAAAGATCACAATACTGGACTGCCCGGTATGGTACGACAAGACAAGCATGCTGGATATTCTCTCCCTGACGGCAGGACGCGCGTTTCTCTGCCAGAACAGAATGGGCGAAATGATCGTCGGGGATTCCGATTGGGGGCTTGACCCGATGAAAGGGCTGATCCGCTTCGGAAAGCAGGAATTCACCGCCGGGATACTCGGCACGGAATCCGAGATACAGAACACCTGGCTGTGGAGCTGGGCGCACACCGAGAGCGGACTGCCCGAGCGTAGCACGGCGATTTCCCGGCGTGCGAAGCGCAATCTCCCGGACCTGCCGGAGTTCCAGACCGGGAAGTTCATGCTGGACGAGCTGCACAACGGGCATAACCTCGCCATGATAAGCGTGGGAGCCTCCCCGGACAACGTGTGCTACTACCGCTGCCCCTACGACGGCGGCGCGGCTTTCGTGGAGATACACGGGCTTCCGGAGGAAATATTCGCGCAGGCGGACGACAAGGAATTCATGCGGCAGTATATCCAGATCATCAGCGGATTCTACTGTGACCACAGGCTTCTTGCCGCCGGATTCCTGCACCAGAATGGAACCGCGTTCACGTTCGATGAATCCGTAATCACGGCGGAATTCGGCGCAAGGAAGATTCGGCTGACCTTCGAGCGCACCGAGGACGATATCTCCAGGGTAATGGATATTTCGGATGTCTGAGCAGACTTTACAAACAGCATATGGCGGAGATCGCTCTCCGCCATATTTTTTTATTTCCGCCAGGATACACCTGCAAATCCAACAAAAAGGGAGGGGCAAGCCCCTCCCTGAGTTATTATTATGCCAGGCTGTCCGCCAGTGCGGCGATCTGCGCTTCGCTGTCCGCATTTACCGCCGACCTAACCGTAACCACCGGATCCGCAAAAGTAAGCTCCTTGGATTTCTCCAGCATGGACTTCATCACTTTTGCCGCCAGGGGCGCCCAGGAACCGTTCTCGATGAATCCCACGGTGCGCTTCTGGTAGTTCCTCTCGGTGAGCGCTTCAATGAATGTGCGCATGAACGGGAATACGTCCGCGTTGTATGTCGGGGAGGCAAGCACCAGTCTGTCGTAACGGAACGCGTCCTCAACACACTCCGCCATGTCGTCCCTGGCAAGATCGTGAACCACTGCCTTCACACCCTTGTCCGCCAGCTTTGCCGCGAGGATATCCGCCGCCTTGCGCGTATTGCCGTACACGCTGGAGCACGCAATAACAACTCCCTCGCTCTCCGCACGATATGAGGACCAGACGTCGTAAAGCCCGATGTAATTCCCTAGATCTTCGGTCAGCACCGGTCCGTGCAGAGGACAGATAACCGCGATATCCAGAGCCGCAGCCTTCTTCAGGACCGCCTGCACCTGCGCGCCGTACTTTCCTACGATACCGAAATAATATCTGCGAGCCTCGCACGCCCAGTCCGCGTCAGCGTCCAGAGCGCCGAACTTGCCGAATCCGTCCGCGGAGAACAGCACCCTGTCCGCGCTGTCGTAGCTCATGACTACCTCCGGCCAGTGCACCATCGGCGCGCCGATAAAGGTCAGGGTGTGCTTTCCAAGCTCCAGGACGGATTTCTCGGCAGCCACCACCTGGCGGTCAGCGTAATCCGTGCCGAAGAACTGCTTCATCATCACGAAAGCCTGCCTGGAAGCCACGATCTTCGCCGCCGGGTACTTCTCTGCAAACGCCGCGATATTCGCGGAGTGGTCCGGCTCCATGTGGTGTACCACCAGAAAATCCGGAGTCCTGCCGGAAAGCTCCTTCTCGAGATTCCCGAGCCATTCGCCGCAGAATGCGCCGTCCACCGTGTCCATGACTGCGATCTTCTCGTCCATTATGACGTAGGAATTGTACGCCATTCCGTTCGGAACCGCATACTGTCCCTCGAACAGGTCGATGTCGTGGTCGTTCACGCCGATGTATCTGATATCGCTGGTAATATTCATTGTACTTCCTCCTTGGAAATCAATAACGATTTCTGATTTATTGATACTATTATACAACATTTCAAGTCACTTGTCAAGGGGATTTTGGGTATCTTATGCAACAAAGGTACCACAAAATGGCGAGAATCCCGGAAGGAGTGGCAGAACCACGGGGATACTCATATAATACAGCGAACGGGTACATTCTGCCCGGAATCTGACTCAAAGGGGAATGAACATGGAGCACTTTCTGAATGAGATTAAGCCGGGGGAATCCGCTGTGGTGAAGTCCCTCCGGGCACACGGAAGCATGCGCCGCCGGCTTCTGGATATAGGTCTTGTGGAGGGCGCACGGGTGGAGTGCGTGGGGGTGAGTCCGATGGGAGATCCGGCGGCGTACATGATACGGGGCGCGGTGATAGCGATACGCGCCGCGGACAGCCGCGACGTACTTATCGAGGAGGCGCGGCATGGGACTGACGAGTAATTCCACAGGATTCGCCGCCGCGGACGTCTGCCCGGTGATACAGCGCCGGACGCCGGACGAGAAGATAATCGCCATCGCCGGGAATCCCAACGTGGGGAAAAGCACGATATTCAACGCCCTCACCGGAATGCGCCAGCACACCGGCAACTGGCCCGGAAAGACCGTGACCGCCGCGCAGGGTTTCTGCCGCACCGAGCATTTCAGCTGCGTGCTGGCAGATATCCCGGGGACGTATTCCCTGCTGGCGCACTCCGCAGAGGAAGAGGCGGCGCGGGACTTCCTGTGCTTCGGCGGAATCGACGCGGCGATAGTCGTCTGCGACGCCACCTGCCTGCAACGCAGCCTGAATCTCGTATTGCAGGTGATGGAGCTATGCCCGAAAACGCTGGTATGCGTGAATCTCTGCGACGAAGCCCGGCGCCGTGGGATAACCCTTGACCTGGGCGTGCTGGAAAAGAACCTGGGAGTACCCGTGGTAGGTACTTCCGCCCACGACAAGCGCACGCTGAAAGCCCTGACGGAAGCCCTCGACAGGCTGTGCGCCGGGAGTGCGCCGCAGTCCATCAAGCGCCTGCATTATATCCGCCCGGTGGAGGCCGCGATAGCCTGCGCCGAGCCGCCGCTGGAGCAATTCCGTGGGAAGATCGACCCACGGTGGCTGGCGCTGCGGCTGACCGAGGGGGACGACCGCCTGGCGGAAAAAGCCGGAGAATTCCTCGGGACGGACCTGCTCTCCGGGGAAATATCCGCAGCAGTTGAGAAAGCCAGAATGCGCCTGGCGCAGGACGATATCACGATGGATATACTCCGGGACAGGATAGTGTCCTGCATTACCCTCAACGCCGAGGAAGCCGCCGACGGTGCGGTGTGGGAGTGCCCCGGCTGCCGTAATCCCGACCGCCGCGCGGATAAGCTGCTGACCGGGAAGCTTCTGGGATTCCCACTGATGATATTATTGCTGCTTGTAGTATTCTGGCTGACGATAAGCGGCGCGAACTACCCGTCGCAGTTGCTTTCCGAAGGATTCGGCTGGCTGGGCGACCGCCTGTCGGAATTACTGGGCGGCGCCCCGGGCTGGCTCCGGGGGATCCTGGTGGACGGAGCCTACCGCACGCTGTCCTGGGTGGTGGCGGTCATGCTGCCGCCGATGGCGATATTCTTTCCGCTGTTCACCCTGCTTGAGGACTGCGGATACCTCCCCCGGGTGGCGTTCAATCTTGACAGGCCATTCCAGAAATGCAATGCCTGCGGAAAGCAGGCGCTGACCATGGCGATGGGATTCGGCTGTAATGCCGCCGGAATAGTCGGCTGCCGGATAATTGATTCCAGACGCGAACGCCTTATCGCAATGCTGACGAATGCGTTCGTACCCTGCAATGGGAAATTTCCATTCATCATCACGCTGTCGGCGGTATTCTTCACCGGAGCGGCAGGGTTCTCGGGGTCCCTGCTCTCCGCAGCGGTGGTAACGGCAGTCATACTCCTGGGAATAGTCATGACATTCGCGGCCTCGAAGCTGCTATCGGCTACTATATTGAAAGGTGAACCGTCCGGGTTCACACTGGAGCTCCCCCCCTACCGGAAACCGCAGTTCGGAAAAGTTATAGTCCGTTCAATACTGGACCGCACGCTGTTTGTCCTAGGCAGGGCTGCGGCGGTGGCGGCGCCTGCCGGGGCGGTGATATGGGTGCTCGCGAATGTTTCCGTTGACGGAAGCACTCTGCTGAATATCTGCACGGGATTCCTCGACCCATTCGCGCGCTGGCTTGGAATGGACGGAGTGATACTCATGGCGTTCATTCTGGGACTTCCGGCGAACGAGATAGTTATCCCGATAATCGTGATGTGCTACATGGCGCAGGGCAGCCTTACGGAGATTTCACTCACGGAGCTTTCGAACCTCCTCGCCGACAACGGCTGGACCTGGCGGACAGCGGTCTGCACGGTACTGTTCTCCCTCATGCACTGGCCCTGCTCCACCTCCCTGCTCACCATCAGGAAGGAAGCCGGCGGCTGGAAGTGGGCAGGCGTGGCATTCCTACTCCCCACCCTCGCCGGAATGCTGATCTGCTTTGTCATAACCCTAGCCGCGTAGCCGCGTGGCCGCGGCAGGCAATACGGGGAAATGTACCTTTAAGACAAAATGCTGTCACCCGACCAATGGCGTTATCCTTATAATATTGTAAGGGCGGTTATAATATCCGCCCTTTAAAGCACCGCGCAGTTAGCCTAATATAACCAGATATTTCAAAAAAAATTTTAAAAAACCCTTGACAAAATAAATCTGATGTGCTATAATCTAATCAAGGAAATCAAGAACAATTCCTAGTTTATAAAAATCAAATTTTACGGAGGTTTTAATTATGAAATTTGTATGTCCTGTTTGCGGTTATGTATACGAAGGTGATTCCGCTCCCGAGAAGTGCCCCCAGTGCGGAGTGCCCGGCTCAAAGTTCACTGTTATCGACGATAACGGCGGCAAGCTGGTATTCGCTGACGAGCACAAGATCGGCGTAGGCAAGCTGGATGGCGTTCCCGAGGAGATCATCGAGGGACTCCGCGCTAACTTCACCGGCGAGTGCACCGAGGTCGGCATGTATCTCGCAATGGCAAGAGCCGCACACCGCGAGGGTTATCCCGAGGTAGGTCTGTACTACGAGAAGGCAGCCTGGGAAGAGGCAGAGCACGCAGCGAAGTTCGCTGAACTGCTCGGCGAGGTAGTTTCCCCCTCTACCAAGGAGAACCTCACAAAGCGCGTAGAGGCAGAGCACGGCGCAACCGCTGGTAAGCTCGACCTCGCAAAGAAGGCAAAGGCGCTCAACCTCGACGCTATCCACGACACAGTTCACGAGATGGCAAAGGACGAGGCAAGACACGGAAAGGCTTTCGAGGGTCTGCTGAACAGATACTTCAAGTAATATCTTAACAAATACGAAAAGGTGGCCGCAGAAATGCAGCCACCTTTTTATTTTACTGCCGAAACACAATAATATGTTTCTAATTATTTCCGCTGGCACTTTTGAAGTTTTTATAGCACTGTACACACATATTAGTATTTGTTATGCTGTGCATATCATCAGGTTTTCCATCAAAATCCCTATGGCATACCTGGCATACAAAACGACTGCTGGATCCGCTATTAGAAGTACCCGAGCTGGTTACAACACCTATAACAATTGGCGATATAATACACAATGCGAAAATGATAGCAATAATAATCCAAAAACACAAAAAAGCATTGATTTTTCTATTTAACTGCTTATTTTTTTTGGCTCGAATGGAAGCCTCATGGAGGTCGAATTCATGGACCCTATCCTGATTTTTTTCCAGGCATTCATTGACTTTGCGCTCAATTGTTTCGGCGTCAGCTTTTGCCTCTATCTTATCATAACGACGTAATGAATTATAATACAGGACATAATCATTTACATCAAAGGAAGTAAAATATCCAACGCTATCGTCAGATTCATGTATAACAACCCGACGTATTTCAGAAAATGGTATTAATTTGCCTTCATATCGAATCCCGTCGTCTGTTATACTCCATTTTGTATTAAATGTGCGGTGAGAATGCTCAGCCAAATAAATCACCTACTTTCTTTTTACAGCAGAGTTCGCACACCAAAGCTTTCATCTGTATCAACCTTTCAATATAGTTATTCACTTCACGACCTCCCCCGGTATGCCGTGAAATATTCGGACCCGTGCCAGTGTTTTTCCGGCACGAGCTTCCATATACCATTATATATATATATATATATATTGTCAAGCATTTTTTGATACAGTTTAGAAATAATTTGCTGCCAAACAAAAAAACAGGGACGCTCCACGTCCCTGTCGGATCCTATCATGTTCCGCCGTCAAAGCGAGTCCGCGATATCCCGGAGCCTGTCCACGGATTCACGCAGGCGCGGATACTCGTCGTAGTCCCTGCGGTAAAGCTCCACCATGTAAGCGCCGGAATAGCCCAGCTGCCCCATCTCCTGCATGAGCCGCCGGAAATCAAAGCAGCCCTGCCCTATCGGCATGCAGTCCCGGTCGGAGTTCGCGTCGCTGACGTGCAAGTGGATTATATCCTCCCCCAGCGCCCGGACTACCTCGAAGATATCCTCGTGGCTGCGGCGGCACTGCTTGAGGTCCAGCACGAATTTCGCGTATTTCCCCAGCTCGCGCTTCATCATTCTGAGGAAATCCAGCCTGCCGGAAAGGCAGTAGCTCACGTTCTCCTGCGCCACGGTGACGCCGTATTCCTCCGCCGCCTCCGCCAGCAGCCTGAACTGCTTCACATAGTGCTCCGGAGTGCAGCCGCTGCTGAGTATCGCGCCGTGAAGCACGAATATCTTCGCGCCAAGGCGGTTCATCGTGCCGAAGAATTCCCGGTACATCGTCAGCATTTCTTCAATCCGCCGGTCGTACTCCGAGAAGAGATAGACGGACTCCATCGGCGAGGAGAACGGGTGGAAGCTCACCACCTCCATGCCGTATTCCTGCATGGTATCCCGGATTATACCCGTGACCGGCTCCCGCGCCTCCGCCGTGCTGTTGGCGAAAAGCTCCGCCGTGGTAACTCCCAGCCGGGCAAGCTCCCGGAATGCGTCCTCTGCATGCAGCGGATACAGCGAAGCGGTCGATACACCTGCTTTCATGATACGCCTCTTTTCTACATATTATCACTGAATTGATTATATCACATCTCATTATTTTTTGCAATAGCCGCCCGGGGTTGACTTTTCCGCCGGATATGGTGTATAATATGGGTGCTACACTGTTTTGTCGGGGTGAATATATGAATATCAACTGGAACAGAAAATATCTCACGATCGCCGTCTATGCTACCTGCGCCGTGATCATCAGCGCGATAGCCGTCATGGTGATATTCAACTTTGATTCCGTGATGTCGAAGCTTTCGACCTTCGGCACCATCGTGAATCCTATAATAATAGGAATATTCTGCGCATACCTGCTGAATCCCCTCATGATGAAGATAGAAAAAGGCATGTTCCGGAAGCTGTCCTCGTCCGAAAACAAAAAAAACCGTGGAAAAGCACGGGCACTGGCTCTGACGCTGACAATGCTGTTCGTCGTACTGATTCTCGCCCTGGTAATAATCATGGTGATCCCTCAGCTGGTTGAAAACCTGGTGTCCATCTTCAACAATATGGACAGCTACATCGCCACCGCCAAAGACTGGCTCAACGATATCTTTGAGGACCACCCCCAGATGATAGAGTTCTTCGGAAACCCCCTGGACTACTTCAATAACTTTATCGGCAAGATATGGAAGCAGTATTCCTCCGAGCTGATGGGAATTGCCGGAAACGTCGCCGGAATGGTATGGGCAATACTGAACACGATGAAGGATGTCATCATCGGACTTACTATATCCATCTACCTTCTCGCCCGCAAGGAAATGTTCATCGGTCAGACCAAGAAGCTGATCTTCGCATTCCTCAAGGTGGAGAAGGCGCAGCGATTCCTCGGCGTTTGCCGCGAAGCAAGCAAGAAGTTCCTCGGCTCCATCATCGGAAAGATCATCGAAGCCTTCGTTGTGGCGCTGCTCTGCTTTGTCGGCACCACGTTCATGGGACTTCCCTATGCGCTGCTGATTTCCGCAATCATGTTCGTGTTCAACCTCATTCCCTATATCGGGCCGTTCATCGGGGCTATCCCCTGCGCGCTGCTTCTCCTGCTGACTAACGACCCAATGCAGGCGCTGTGGTTCGCGATATTCGTGCTGATACTCCAGACGGTGGACGGAAATATCCTCGCGCCGTGGATCCTCGGGGATTCCACCGGGCTGCCTGCGGTGTGGATACTTATATCTATCCTCGTCGGCGGCGGACTGTTCGGCATGATAGGAATGTTCCTGGGCGTGCCGGTGTGCGCAGTCATCTACATGCTGTTCAAGGATTTCATCGAGAACCGCCTGAAGAAGCGCAGGCTCCCCAGGAGCACCGCAGAATACGCCAAGGACGTAAGCTACATCACGCCGGAATATGCTACGGAGGAACCCGACCAGCCCCCGGAGCCTGTCCCGGAAAAGAAGCACGGATTCGCAGACGTAATAAAGCAGCGCAGCGAGGAATACAAGGAAAAATTCCACATCAAACCCAGGAACAAAAAGGAAAAATGACCCAGTCCCGGGCGGAAACGTCCGGGCTGTACTTTTTCAGCAGTAAAAGGTATATAACATGTTTGAACTTATAACCGCCGGTAAGCACACCTGGTATATGAGCGCACCCACCAACGTGGGGTTCTACCTGCATTCTCCGGGAAAGGTATGCATGATAGACGTGGGCGACCAGACCTGCGCAGAGAGAGCGCTGGAGCATATCCGCACCCGGAACTGGGAACTGACCGCCATTTATCTGACACACTCCCACACCGACCACGTCAGCGGCGCTGCGTGGCTTAGAAATCAGACCGGCTGCCGGGTATACGCCCCGGGAGTAAGCGCGGCGGCGGTGAAGCACAGCTTCCTTGTGGCAACGACGCTTTACGGCGGCAGACCCTGCCCGGAGATGTGCAGCAAGCTGCTCCTGCCGCCGCCCTGCGAGTGCTCGGAGCTTTCCCAGGAGTATATGCCGGAGGGTCTGGAATATCGGCGCCTGGACGGTCACGACATGGCGCAGGCGGTATTCCGAACCCGGGACGGAGTGTGGTTCACGGCGGACGCGGTGATAAGCGCCTCCGCCCTGGAAAAGCATCGCATTTCCTTTGTGTATAATATTGAGCAGCACCTGCGCTCCCTGGAGGAGCTTTCCGGATTTGAGGGCAGTCTGTTCATTCCGTCGCACGACGAGCCATGCCGGGATATCCGCCCCCTTGTGGAGGTGAACTCCGCCGCAGTGAAGGAAGTCGCAAACGACATCGCAGAGATGTGCTCCCAGCCCCGGACTATAGACGAGCTCATCGCCATGGCTCTGGAAAAATACCACATACGGCTGTATCTCATGCAATACCTCCTGGTAGGTCAGACCGTCCGCAGCCATGTTTCGCGCCTGCTTGAACTCGACAGACTGAACGCAGTATACTCCGGCACAAGCCTGTACTTCAGCCGGGAAACCGCGGCAGATAATACGGGGAAGCGTACCACATAACCACACGTTGTCACCCGACCAATAGCGTGGCTCAGATAATTCCATATCCGCCCGGCCCAACTATTTGTATGCGCCATGGAATCCGCACGCATGTACTGCCGCCAGACTATACCAGCTGTTCGCGCATTTCGGAAAGTATCTTCCGCTCCCGCCGGCTGACCATTACCTGGGTAAGTCCAAGCAGCCGCGCCGTTTCGCACTGGGTCATTCCCCGGAAATAACGCAGCATTACGATATCCCGGTCCGTGCCGGTGAGTCCGCTCAGGCACTGCCGCAGTGCAAGCCGGTCGATGAGTTTCTCCTCTCCCGACTCACAGGGAACGGTCAGTTCCTCGCCCTCGCTTCCTCCGTGGTCCAGCGACACCGGTGGGACTGCGGCACAGAGCGCTTCCGCAGCGTCCTCAAGAGATACTCCCAGGGCGGCGGCGATGTCCGATATTCTCGGCTCGCCGTTCACGGATAGTTGCTCTCTGACCCTCGCTGCCTTTACGGAGAGGTCCTTCAATCCTCGGCTTATCTTCACGCTGCCCCCGTCCCGGAACAGCCGCCGTATCTCCCCCAGGATAACCGGCACGGCATATGTGGAAAAGCACAGCCCCCTTTCCGGCTCGAACCTGTCGCATGCCTTAATCAGCCCCACGCAGCCGGCGGAGTACAGCTCCTCATATTCCACGCCGCGCCCCCGGAAGCGGTTCGCAAGCTTGTGTACCAACGGCAGGTTGCTTTCGATGAACCTGTCCCGTTCCGCAGCCTCCATGTCACTCCCCCTGTCCGGGATCGCCTGGAATACGGCCGCTGAGCCGCTTTTCCAGGGTGACTGTCGTGCCCTTTCCCGGAGCGCTTTTTACTGTAACGCGGTCCATGAAGCTCTCCATCACGGAGAATCCCAGACCGCTGCGCTCCTCGTCCGGGGCCGTGGTGAAAAGCGGCGTCATCGCCTGGGCTATGTCCAGTATCCCGGCGCCGCGGTCCCTCACGCTGATAACCAACAGTCCCCCGGAATACTGCCGCATATGTAATTCCACCTGCCCCGTGCACTCCCGATAGCCGTGGACTATCGCATTCGTGACCGCCTCAGACACCGCCGTGCGTATCTCGCTTATCTCCTTTACCGTAGGGTCGCACTGCGCGGCAAATGCCGCAGCGGCGGTCCTGGCAAAGGATTCGTTCACCGACAGCGGCGCAAAGCTGAGCCGGCATTCGTTAAGTAACTCCCGTTTCATTCTTCTCCCCCTCTGAAATCAGCCCGGATAATCCCGACAGCCTGATGACCGCCGCAATCTCCGGTGACGCATTACGCACCGAAATGTCGCCGCCGTAAGCCCTCACTGCACGCAGCCTTCCAAGAATAAGCCCCACGCCGCTACTGTCCATGAATCCGACCTTCGCCATGTCCATGATCAGGATTTCCGGCTGGCAGCGCGAAATCATGTCGTCTAGCTCACGGCGCAGCTCCCGCGCAGCGTGATGGTCGATGTCCCCGGAAAGCTCCGCAGTCATGCTTCCGCCGTCTGTTGTAATGCTGATCATGAGATCACCTCCCTTTCCTGTCAATGATATCACAGCCGCCATGCGAAACACGTCGTTATACCTCCGGGTTTTCTGAGGATTCCTGGCGGCGGTGGACGATATGGAAATAAAGGCGGTGGTTTTTGTGTATTATTATACAAACTCATCGGAGTTTGTTGAAAAAGTGCACAAACAGCATATTTTTATCTGTGCAAACTCAACAAAAATTCTCATAAGCACTTGCATTGCGACATAGAATATAGTACAATATCCACAGAAACACAGACATATAATTGGGCAGAAATGCCAATTGTGAAAGGCGAAAAATTGTACAAAGCTATATTCTCACGCAGACAGATTAACGATGTGCCGGAATACTTCGACTGCGTCAGCGATCTGCTGAACGATCCCACAGTAAAGCAGCTCGGCGGATTCACCCACCACAAGGGCACAACGCGGCTTCAGCACTGCGTGAACGTTTCCTATTATAACTTCCTCCTCTGCCGGAAGCTCCACCTGGACGCGCGCTCTGCAGCACGCGCCGGGATACTCCACGACCTGTTCCTCTACGACCGAAAGGAGCACGACCCCGTCGAGGGCGAGGGAGGGCACTGCTCCGGTCACCCTAAAGTGGCTTTCTTCAATGCGTCGGAGCTGTTTCCGCTCAACGACAAGGAGGGCGACATGATCGCGAACCACATGTGGCCGCTGTCCCCCCACATGCCGCATTCCGCCGAGGGCTGGGCTATCCAGCTGGTGGACAAGGCATGCGCCACCGGGGAATTCTGCTGCATGGCGCTGCGGAAAAGCCGCAGTAAGTTACGGCTGGCAAAGGTGATGTCACTTACCCTGCTCGTAAGGATAATGAGATAATTCGGATTTCGGAATTGTGGTATCGGCTTCGCCGATGATATAAAAATAACGGGCGACCAATGGTCGCCCGTATTTTTTCGACAATCTTAATCCGTCCCACGAAGTAGGACATAATAATTCCGAATTACGAATAACGCATTCGAAATTCTGAATCCCCCTCACCTTTCAGCAGGCGCTTTTCCGTCAGATCTATCAGGAACGCTCCCAGCGTAGCCGTAACCAGAATCGCCACGACAGCCCCGGCGAGTATCGTATCTCCGCAGGAAAGCCCCATCGCCAGCGGAACTCCGCCGATCGCCGCCTGGACGGTAGCTTTCGGCATGTAGGCTATCATGCAGAACAGCCGCTCACGCATATTCAGCTTCGTGCCGGTCATGCAGAGGAACACTCCCACGAAGCGGAACGCCAGAGCTCCGAATATCACTCCCAGAACAGGAAGCCAGATGTCCGCTGCGGATTCCAGGCTGACTTCCGCGCCGACAAGAACGAACAGCATGATCTCCGCCGCAGCCCACAGCTTCGAGTACTTCGTGGAGATACGCACGGCACGCTCCGGTGCCTTCCACCGCAGGGAAATCCCACACGCCATGACCGCCACAAGACCGGAGAAGCCGATGTAATCCGGCAGGGAATCCTCCAGCGTGACAAGCAGGAACGACAGGCTCATCAGGATAACGACCTTCACGCTGTCGCGCAGGTGGATTTTCCGAAACGTCAGCGCAAGCAGGATTCCACACAGCACTCCCACCGCCGCGCCGAGCACTATCAACAGCGGAATATTCACGATGGAGAGCGCATTCACACCTCCGCCGGAGCATATCCCGGCGAACACCGAAAACATGACGATAACGAACACATCGTCCGTGGAAGCCCCGGCAAGTATCATCTGCGGAATAAGCTTGTCGGTGCCGCGCTTCTCCTCCATCAGCTTCAGCATTTTCGGCACGATGACCGCCGGGGAAACCGCCCCCAGGACCGTGCCCATAAGGGCGGCTTCCGTGAAATCCATGCCAAGCAGGAAATGACCCAGCAGAGTCACGCCCACGATCTCGCAGCTTGCCGGAACAAAGCTCATGAGCAGCGCCGGTCTGCCGCATTTCTTCAGGTCGGAAATCTCCAGGTTCAGCCCGGCACGCGTCAGAATTATTATCAGCGCGATCTTCCGCAGCTCCGGGGATATCCCCATCAGCTTCGGGTCCAGCCAGCCCAGCGCCCCCAGGAGTATACCGGCGGCGAGCATTCCAGTCAGCCGGGGCAGCCGAAGCTTCCCGGCAATCTCTCCGAGTATCAGCCCGGAGAGCAATATCAGTGCAGCGCTAAGTAACATAAAATAACCTCCGTTTTGCCGGTGGCGCCTTCTGTAAACAAAAAAGCTGACAGCCTGCGGATACAGAAACGGCACCGGGAATTCCCGGCGTGCAGTATCGCAGATGCCATCAGCAAACGTGTTGCGGTTCGTGGGCAAGCCCACGGGGAGGACGTCATTCCCCGGTAATAATATACCACCATTCCTCAGATTTGTCAAGCAGAATTTTACTGTGCTATTGATTTTCCAGGACTTGTGTGCTATAATGGACAAAAGCAGTTCTTTTGTGAAATCTGCCGACATTATACCTGAGGTGGCTTATGAAAACAGTACTTATACACGGTCTTGGGCAGGACGCTTCTGCGTGGAAAGACGTTATACCGCTTCTCCCCGATAAAACCGTCCTGACGATGGATCTGTCAGATCTTATCGGAAGTGGTACCTGGCAGGAACTTTCAAACGGATTCGCCGCCCGGATCGCATCCCTGGAGGAACCGATGTGCCTGTGCGGAATCTCACTGGGCGCCGTCCTGGCGCTGGATTACGCCGCAGGAAATCCCGGTAAGGTACGCTCCATGCTACTCATTGCGCCGCAGTATAAAATGCCGGTATTGCTGCTGAAATTTCAGGCGCTGCTGTTCCGGCTCATGCCGCAGAGTTCTTTCGCGGAATCGGGACTTTCCAAAAAGCAGTTCATCGCGCTGACGACTGATATGGCAAGGCTCGACTTCACCCAGGCACTGAATAATATAACCTGTCCGGTCATAACCGCCTGCGGCGAAAGGGACAGCGCAAATTCCAGGGCTTCCAGGAGACTTGCTGAGCTGCTGGACTGCGGCGAATTTGCCGAAATTCCCGGAGCAGGGCACGAAGCAAATACCGACGCACCGGAATTTACAGCGCAGCTGATCACCAGGATTCAGGCAAGGGGGTAATCTTATGGACCTACAGTCAATGATAGACGAAAGCAGCCGCATAGTATTCTTCGGCGGCGCCGGAGTTTCCACCGAGAGCGGTATTCCGGACTTCCGCAGCGCGGACGGACTTTACAGCCAGAAGTACCGCTATCCGCCGGAACAGATAATCTCCCACAGTTTTTTCATGCGCGACCCGGAGGAGTTCTACCGGTTCTACCGCGACCGTATGATATACCCGGAAGCCAAACCCAACGCCGCCCACCTGAAGCTCGCGGAGCTGGAGCGCGCCGGGAAGCTCACCGCCGTCATAACCCAGAACATCGACGGACTGCACTCCGCCGCCGGGAGCCGTAATGTCATAGAGCTCCACGGCTCAGTCCACCGCAACCACTGCATGAAATGCGGCAAGCCCTTCGGCCTGGAATACATTCTGAGCACCCCCGGAGTGCCGCGCTGCGACTGCGGCGGAATAGTCAAGCCGGACGTGGTGCTCTATGAGGAGCCGCTGGACGAGGACTGCATAAATCGCGCGATCAACGCGATCTCCGAAGCGGATATGCTGATAATCGGAGGGACCTCCCTGGCGGTGCAGCCGGCGGCAGGACTTATCCGGTTCTTCAACGGCAGGCGGCTTGCGGTAATAAACAAGACCCCCACCTCCGCAGACGATGAAGCGGATATCGTCATAAACGCAAGCATAGGCGAAGCGCTGGACGGAATAACCGTCGAAAGCGCAGGGTAAAAAAGGAGCATCAATGGAATTAAAGACCGTCACCTACCAGTGCCCGAACTGCAACGCGGCGCTGGAATACAACAACGCAATCGGTAAGTTCAAATGCCTGTTCTGCGACAGTGAATTCACCGAGGAGGAAATAAAGCAGAAATTCGTGAAAAACGAGAACGCCGACCTCTCCCAGGCGAATCTTGAAGCGGAGCGCGCCGCCGCGCAGGACGAAGCCAACATTGAAGCCGAGGAATTTTCCGGGGCTTCCGCGCTGTACACCTGCCCGAACTGCGGCGCAGGTGTGATTTGCGACAGCCTGACCGCATCCACCCGGTGCCACTTCTGCCACACGCCGGTAATACTCACCGGAAGGCTCTCAGGTGAATTCAAGCCGGATCTCATAATCCCCTTTGCCACCACCCGGGAACAGGCGGAGCAGGCGTTCCGGGAATACTGCAAGAAGAAGATACTCCTGCCCAGGGGATTCCACAGCCAAGCGCAGATACAGAACATTACGCCGCTTTACGTCCCCTACTGGCTCAAGAGCGGAATAGTGGACGCGCGGCTTGACGCTGAGGCAAAGAAAATACGCACCTGGCGCACGGGCGACACAAGATACACCAACACCAAGATCTACAACGTTTCGCGCTCGGCGGATATCGTGTTCGTCCGGGTGCCCTGCGACGGCTCCAGACGTATTGACGACAGCATGATGGAAGCCATCGAGCCGTTCAACTACACCGGACTGAAGAAGTTCTCCATGAGCTATCTCTCCGGCTGCGGCGCTGAGAAGTACGACGTGGCCTCCGATGAAGCCTCCAGACGGATAGACCAGCGTATTTCCGACGCGGCGGTGGATCTGCTGAAATCGGATATCCGGGGATACAGCTCCGTCAGCGAGAAAAGCCGGCACATCAGCTTCAGGAGCCAGACCACCGTCTACGGATTGCTCCCGGTATGGTTCCTGAACTATACATACCGCGGAAAGGACTACCCCTTCGCGATGAATGGACAGACCGGCACCCGTTTCGGGATCCTCCCGGTCAGCAGGCTGCGTAAGTTCCTGCTGGGTATGGCTATATTCCTGGGGATATCCGCACTGATTTTACTGTTTGGGGGTGTGTTCTTTTGATAAGAAGGATAACGGCGCTCGTCACTGCGTTGATTATGACTTTGCTTCTCTCCGTGACCGTGTTCGCGGCGGATAACCCCGGCGGCGACCACGGACTGCTCATAGACGAGCGCGATATATTCACCTCCGATGAGGAGGACAAGATAAACGACCTCCTGCTCACCACCGCCCGGACGATACACATGAACGTCGCCGTGCTCATGCCGGAACTTATCACATCCACAGAGCAGGAAACCTGCGACGATGTGATAACCACCTACTTCGACCGGGATTCCTCAAGTATCGTACTCATGCTCCCCCGGGAAGGCTCCGGCTACGACGACTGGATTTCCTACACCAACCGCGCCGCCGATGTGTTCCACTCCCAGCTGGATTCCCTCTGGGACGCGGTGTATTACGGGCTGGACAGCGGCGAGAGCGTGAACTACACCGCCGCGATAGTGCAGTTCTGCGCCTATCTGACAAAGAACCAGAACGGCTATGTCGGCGATGTGGAAGCGACCGAAAGCGTGACCTACAAGGTGCGCCTGTCCGATCAGCAGGGCGAGCTTGACGGCGTGTTCGACTCCATCAAGCAGACCATGCAGGAAACCGCGGACGAGATCGGTGCGAACATCGGCGTTGTACTCACCAACGGCGTTGGCTCCGGCAACGAGAAGAGATACACCGACAACTTCCTGAACGAGAGCTTCGGCGAGGACAGCAGCTCCATCGTGCTAATGCTTGTCAAGGCAGGTACAGGCGAACAGGACTGGATTTCCTGCTCACAGCACGCCAACGACATCTACGGAAACCGTGTCAGCAGCATTTTCGACGAAGTGTACCGGGGACTGGATTCCGGAAGCGGCGACAACTACCCGCTGGCGATAGAGTATTTCTGCAGCTACCTGCGGAACAACAGGACTCCCTATGCCGGAGGAGATTATAACATCGACTACGACTATGACGGGTACTACGATGATTATGACGATGGGAACAGGATCTACTTCTCCGCTACGCATGTCATCGCGCTCATCATTGCCGCGATCATCGCGTGCGTGACGGTGAACTGCATTTCGGCAGGCTACAGGAAGAAAACGCCGATTTCCGCGCGCGCCTACGTTGAGAACAACATGACGAAATTCACCGGGCGCAGCGACGTGTTCGTGAGAGAATTCACTACCTCCCAGAGGATAAGCAGTTCCAGTTCCGGTGGTGGCGGAGGTCACCGCAGCAGCGGCGGCGGAGGCGGTCACAGCCGCTCCGGCGGTCATGGTGGAGGCGGCGGCAGACGCAGATAAAACTAATGCCAGCGTTTGTGCGATTTGTGCATTATTCACAATAAGATTTGTGGAAATGTACGAATCCCGGCGCTGGCATTAAAATTATATTGCAAAAAAACCTCAAAGCATGGTATAATGTAATCTAAGGACGGACTATGCTCATTCCGGGCTGCAGCCGTCAAAATATTCAGGAGGAAACAGGAGAATGTACAAGATTCTTACCAAGAAGATCCTCAACCCCACAGTTACTCTCATGGAAGTTGACGCACCCATGATCGCGAAGAAAGCGGAACCGGGTCAGTTCATAATCCTCAGAGTTGACGCAGATGGAGAGAGAATCCCGCTGACCATCGCAGATTTTGACCGCGAGAAGGGCACCATCACGATCATCTTCCAGATCGTAGGCGCCACCACTGAAAAGCTCAATCACCTTGAAGAGGGTGAATTCATTCACGATTTCGTAGGACCGCTCGGCGTTCCCAGCCACACTGACGGTCTGAAGAAGGTAGCCGTTGTAGGCGGCGGCGTAGGCTGCGCTATCGCATATCCTATCGCAAAGAAGCTCCACCACCTCGGCGCTGAAGTACACAGCATCGTAGGCTTCAGGAACAAGGATCTGGTTATCCTTGAGGACGAGTTCAAGGCTGCTTCCGACGTAATGAAGCTGATGACCGATGACGGCAGCCACGGCGAGAAGGGTCTTGTCACCAACGCTCTTGAGGAACTGATCAAGGCTGGCAACCAGTACGACGAGGTAATCGCTATCGGTCCGCTGGTAATGATGAAGTTCGTATGTAAGCTGACCAAGGAGTACGGCATAAAGACTGTCGTTTCCATGAACCCGATCATGATCGACGGCACAGGCATGTGCGGCGGATGTCGTCTGACCGTAGGTGGGGAAACCAAGTTCGCATGCGTTGACGGTCCTGATTTCGACGGTCACCTGGTTGATTTCGACGAGGCTATGGAGCGCGGCACCATGTACAAGGAATTCGAGACCAGAAAGCGCGAAGAGGTCTGCAACCTCTACAAGAAGGAGGTAAAGTAAGATGCCGAACATGAGCCTTAAGAAGAACGAAATGCCCGTTCAGGACCCGAACGTCCGCAACAAGAACTTCAAGGAAGTAGCCCTGGGCTACACCGAGGAGCAGGCTGTTGACGAGGCTAACCGCTGCCTGCACTGCCCGAAGAAGCCCTGCCAGAGCGGCTGCCCTGTTTCCATCAACATTCCGGAGTTCATCGCTAAAATCAAGGAGCGCGATTTCGAGGGCGCTTACCAGGTGATCCACCAGTCCAGCTCCCTGCCGGCTGTCTGCGGACGTGTATGTCCTCAGGAGACCCAGTGCGAGAGCAAGTGCGTCCGCGGTATCAAGGGCGAGCCGGTGGCTATCGGCCGTCTGGAGAGATTCGTGGCTGACTGGCACAACGCTCACGCTACCGAAGCTCCTGCTGTTCCGGCTCCGAACGGACACAAGGTTGCCATCATCGGTGCTGGTCCTTCCGGACTTACCTGCGCAGGCGACCTCGCAAAGCTCGGCTATGATGTTACCGTATTCGAAGCGCTCCACCTCGCTGGCGGCGTTCTGGTTTACGGTATCCCCGAGTTCAGACTTCCGAAGTCCATCGTACAGCACGAGGTAGACAACCTCATCGCTATGGGTGTTAAGGTAAACACCAACGTTGTTGTAGGACGCACCATCGAAGTCGACGAGCTGTTTGAACAGGGCTTCGAGGCTATATTCATCGGTTCCGGCGCAGGTCTGCCGAGATTCATGAATATCCCCGGCGAGAACTTCAAGGGCGTTTACTCCGCTAATGAGTTCCTCACCAGAGTAAACCTCATGAAGGCTTACAAGCCGGACAGCGACACTCCTATCAAGAAGAACACCAGCGTTGCAGTTGTCGGCGGCGGTAACGTTGCAATGGACGCAGCACGCTGCGCAAAGCGCCTTGGCGCCGAGAACGTATACATAGTATACCGCCGCGGTCTGGACGAAATGCCCGCCCGTAAGGAAGAAGTCGAGCACGCAATGGAAGAGGGTATCATCTTCAAGACCCTCAACAACCCCATTGAGATCCTCGGCAACGAGCACAAGTTCGTAACCGGCATGAAGTGCGTTGAGATGGAGCTTGGCGAGCCGGACGCTTCCGGACGCCGCAGACCCGTCGAGAAGCCGAACAGTGAGTTCGTTCTGGATGTTGACTGCGTAGTTATGTCCATCGGTACTTCCCCGAACCCCCTCATCAGAAACACCACCAAGGGTCTGGATACCAACAAGCACGGCTGCTTCATCGCAGACGAGAACGGTCAGACCTCCCGTGAGGGCGTATTCGCAGGCGGTGACGCCGTAACCGGCGCTGCTACCGTAATCCTGGCTATGGGCGCAGGCAAGACTGCTGCAAAGGCTATGGACGAGTACATCAAGAACAAGAAGTGATCCACTTCGCTGATACGCCAAAAGGGGCTGGTTTTCCAGCCCCTTTTTTATTATATTGCGAATAATTACAGCGAGTTCTCAGAACGAGTATCTCACAGCGCCGTGAGTCCTCCGGAGCCTGCCGCGGTGTCAATCCACACCGCGAAGCGCTGTCCGCACAGCAGGCACCTAACCTCGTGCCGGGCATAGCCCCGGAAGTTCCCATCGATCTGCTCCAACGGCGCAGTGGCGGAATCCACCGCCATGTCCCCCAGGCTGACCAGACCGCGTATCTTGCCTATCTCGTGGGAATACTGAAGCGTGGTGCGGAATCCGCTGTAGAAATGAAGCTGTTTGCAGCTGTTGCACATGTTCTTCTCCATAATAAAAATCCCCCCGGAGTCCGGGGGGATCGTGTATTTCGTGAGTTAAATTACTTGAGCTCTGCGAAGTACTTGATTGTTCTAACCATCTGAGAAGTGTAGGAGTTCTCGTTGTCGTACCAAGAAACTACCTGTACCTCGAACAGATCGTCAGCGATCTTAGCTACCATTGTCTGAGTAGCGTCGAACAGGGAACCGAATCTCATACCGATAACATCGGAAGAAACGATCTGATCCTCGTTGTAGCCGAAGGACTCGGAAGCAGCAGCCTTCATAGCAGCATTGATGCCTTCCTTGGTAACGTCTGCGCCCTTAACAACAGCGGTCAGGATAGTGGTGGAACCTGTGGGAACAGGAACACGCTGTGCAGAACCGATCAGCTTGCCGTTCAGCTCAGGGATAACCAGACCGATTGCCTTAGCAGCACCGGTGGAGTTAGGAACGATGTTAGCTGCGCCAGCTCTTGCTCTTCTGAGGTCGCCCTTTCTGTGAGGACCATCGAGGATCATCTGGTCGCCGGTGTAAGCGTGGATAGTGCTCATGATACCGGACTGGATGGGAGCATAGTCGTTCAGAGCCTTAGCCATAGGAGCGAGGCAGTTTGTTGTGCAGGAAGCAGCGGAAATGATCTTGTCCTCAGCAGACAGGGTCTTCTCGTTTACGGAGTAAACGATAGTCTTGAGGTCGTTGCCAGCAGGAGCGGAGATAACAACCTTCTTAGCGCCAGCGTCGATGTGAGCCTGGGACTTGTCCTTGGAGCAGTAGAAACCTGTGCACTCGAGAACAACGTCAACGCCGATCTTGCCCCAAGGAAGATCCTTAGCGTCCTTCTCAGCGTAGATGGTCAGGGTCTTGCCGTCAACAGTGATGGTGCCCTTCTCGTCATCAGCGGAAACGGTGTGAAGGTTCTCACCGATCTTGCCGCAGTAGCCGCCCTGAGCGGTATCATACTTGAGGAGCTGAGCAAGCATAGAGGGCTTGGTCAGGTCGTTGATAGCTACTACATCGTAGCCCTTAGCACCGAACATCTGTCTGAACGCAAGGCGTCCGATACGGCCAAAGCCGTTAATTGCAACTTTAACATCTGCCATTGGAATATTCCTCCTGAGAAATAATTATTTGCTCCACGGCGGAAAGGCTCCGTCATAATGAGCATGCTGATATGCAGTTGGCATATCATTACATATTCATTATACTAAAAATCGGAGATTTTATCAAGATGTTTGCGAAAAATAATTTGCAGACTTTTGCAAAAAAACGGAAAGATTTTTTGTGCATTCTGACGAAATTGCATTTGGAAGGCTCATATAATAGGGAACTGTTTTAGAAAATCAGCTATTTCTCTTGCATTTCACAAAAATATGATGTATAATGTAAATATTATTGCAAAGCTCCGGAACCAGAATCCGGAAGCAAAGAGATAAAAGGAGAAAAACTATGAAGAAACTTATCGCAGGCATTTCCGCACTGGCACTCATGGTCGGCATGATGGCAGGTTGCTCATCTACCAACACCGAAAACACCGTTCACACCAAGGATGACCTGGTAGGAAAGACCATCGGCGTTCAGCTGGGCACCACCGGCATGACGCTTGCCGAGTCCATCGAGGGCACCACCGTTGAGAAGTACAACAAGGGCGCAGACGCTATCCAGGCGCTTATCCAGGGCAAGATCGACGCAGTTATCATCGACTCCGCCCCTGCAAAGTATTTCGTTGAGAAGAACAGCGAAAAGATCACCACCCTTGACGAGCCGTATGCCGTTGAGGAATATGCGGTGGCTATCAAGAAGGACAACGACGAGCTGACCGAAAAGATCAACACCGCCCTCGCTGAACTCAAGGAAGACGGCACCCTCTCTGAGATCGAGCAGAACTGGCTGGTTGACGAGGAATATGGCAAGCACCCCTACACAAGCCCCGAGGGCATTGAATACACCGGCACGCTCACCATGGCGACAAACGCCGAGTTCCCTCCCTATGAGCTGAAGGAAAACAACGAAATTGTCGGCTTCGATGTTGATATGATGAACGCAGTATGCGACAAGCTGGGCTATCAGCTCGTAGTTGACGATATGGCGTTCGATTCCGTTATCACCGCCGTTGTTACCGGCAAGGCTGACGTAGGCGTTGCAGGCATGACCGTTACCGAGGACAGACTGAAGAACGTTAACTTCTCCGACTCCTACACCAAAGCAAACCAGGTTGTCATCGTAAGAAAGTAAGTAAAGGGAACACAGCTGAAGAAGCTCCGTGTTTACAGGTAAATTATGGACTTTTTAACCGCCATCAAGGATTGGTTTGTGGAATTCGGCAACAAATTCTACAACACCTTTATTGTAGAAAACCGGTGGACATATCTGCTCAACGGTCTTGGCACCACCCTGCTCATCACGGCGTTCGCCCTGGTGATCGGTATCATACTCGGATTCATCGTGGCGATAATCCGCTCCACGAATCAGCGTACCGGCAAGCTCAAGGTCCCGAACTTCATCTGCCGCATATACCTGACGGTTTTCCGCGGTACGCCTATGGTAGTTCAGCTGCTGATCATCTACTTCGTTATCTTCGGCTCAGTCAACATCAGCAAGGTTCTCGTTGCCGTCATCGCCTTCGGTCTCAACTCCGCAGCTTACGTTGCTGAGATAGTCCGCTCCGGTATCATGTCGGTGGATAACGGTCAGTTTGAGGCAGGCGCTTCCCTCGGATTCGGTTACACAAAGACGATGATCTCGATAATCCTTCCGCAGGCGCTGAGGAATATTCTCCCGGCGCTCGGAAACGAGGCGATCGTGCTGCTGAAGGAAACCTCCGTTTCCGGCTACATCGCCCTGGAGGACCTTACCAAGGGCGGCGATATCATTCGCTCCAATACCTACGAAGCATTCCTGCCGCTCATCGCAGTTGCGGCGGTCTACCTGATCATGGTTATCATAATGTCCTCGCTCGTATCCCGTCTGGAAAGGAAGTTGTCGAATGATAAGCGTAAATGATCTCAGCAAGAGCTTTGGCGACCTGGTTGTCCTTGACGGAGTGAGCACCAACATTGAAAAGGGCGAAAAGGTAGTCGTGATCGGACCTTCCGGATCCGGTAAGAGTACATTCCTCCGCTGCCTGAATCTGCTTGAGCAGCCCACCGGCGGCTCCGTAGAATTCGAGGGCGTGGACATAACCCACGCCAAGGGAAAGCAGCTGAACGAAATACGCATGAAAATGGGCATGGTGTTTCAGCACTTCAACCTGTTCCCACACCTGACTATCCGCAAAAATATCACCATCGCCCCGGTCAAGAACAAGATACTCACCCAGGCGCAGGCGGATAAGCGCGCCGATGAACTCCTGGCAATGGTGGGGCTATCCGACAAGGCGGAGGCGTATCCCTCACAGCTGTCCGGCGGACAGAAGCAGCGTATCGCCATCGCGCGCACGCTGGCGATGAATCCGGACGTGATACTGTTCGACGAGCCGACTTCCGCACTGGACCCGGAGATGGTCGGCGAGGTACTTGAACTGATGAAAAAGCTTGCTGACGGCGGAATGACTATGGTTGTCGTTACCCATGAAATGGGATTCGCCCGGGAAGTAGCCAGCCGCGTAATGTTCATGGCTGACGGAAAGATCCAGGAACAGGGCACTCCGGAGGAGATATTCACCTCCCCGAAGAATCCCAGACTGCGCGAATTCCTCTCAAGAGTGCTTTAATGCGCAAATAGCACAAATCCGCGAATAAACACGTCCCCCGATTCATGCAATCGGGGGATTGATTCGTTCTGTCAGAAATGTTATAATAGATATGTAACAAAAGACATGACAGAAGCTCTACAGAAAAATAACCCTGCCCGGTTTCCAGCCAGTCGCTTTCGGAATCCGGGCTTTCTTTGCGCGGAAAAGGAGAACAAATGGAAGACAGAAAACCGCTTATACCCGTAAAGGAACTTGCAAAGCGCTACGCACTCTTCATCATCAGCCTGTTTATTTCGGCGATGGGCGTTGCAATAACCAAAAAGGGAGAACTCGGCGTTTCCCCCATCTCATCGGTGGCGAACGTGATGAGCGAGAAATTCACGTTCCTGACCCTCGGCAGCTGGCTGATAATATGGAACTGCGTGCTGATACTGGGGCAGATACTCATTCTGCGGAAGAAGTTCCAGTGGATACAGCTGATACAGATACCACTGTCGTTCCTGTTCGGTTGGTTCACCGACCTCGGCATGTGGATATTCTCGTTCCTGAAGCCCTCCAACTATGTGTTCCAGCTGCTGATGGTGCTGGTCGGCACAGTGGTACTCAGCTTCGGTATCGCGCTTTCCGTCATCGCGAATGTCGTGATGAATTCCGGAGAGGCGTTCGTAAAGGCGATATCGGATACCATACACAAGGAATTCGGCAACGTCAAGGTGGTGTTCGACATCTCCTGCGTTGTGGCGGCGGTGATTCTGTCGCTGATATTCTTTGACCTGCGTATTGTCGGCACCCGTGAGGGTACAGTCATCTCTGCCCTGCTGACCGGATTCGTGGTGAAATTCTGGAACAGGCTTGTCCGCCGCCCTGTCGAAAAAATACTCGTCGGCGACCGTGAAATCAACAAATAGGAAGAGAAAAACGACAATTAGGAAGAGTTTCTTGACCTCCTGACACAGATATGCTATAATATGCTGTAAAGTTTTTTGGCAATATCAGTCAGGAGGATTTATTTATGGCAATCAGAACTACTGCCCCGAAAAAGCGGCTGACCAGCCTGCTTACTGCGGCAGTGATGGCGGTATCCCTGGTGCCGGCACAGTCGCTGACATCGCTTTCCGCCTACGCAGAGGAGAAAAGCGAAACATCTATAGGCAGGCTCGATGCCGGCGAGCCTCGCCACGGCAGAGGCTGGAGCTGGGACGGAATCGAAACGCTGACGCTTTTCGGAGCAGATCTGGTTTCAGCTTCCGATTCCAGCCCGGTAGTTGAGCCGACCTGCGATATCAAGGTGGATCTCATCAACTACAACAAGATCGAACTCGACGCCAACGGAAAGTTCATTGCAGATTATTCCTACAGCGTTTCCTTCGACGGCTCCGGAATCCTCGACATCACCAGCACTTCGCCCGTTGGCGGAATGATGGTACAGGACCTTGAGATCAACGGCGGATTTATCAGATCAGAGCCGGCCACGATATCCGTCATGAACGACATTACGGTGAACGGCGGTTATTTCGAGGGAACGGGCACTTTCTTAGAGTTCTCCCTGGATCAGATCGCACCGGGTATATACACGCAGACCGGCGGTTACGTCAACGCATATGCAATAGACGCAGGCATCATGTCGAACGTGTTCATCGACGGCGGTTACGCGGAATTCATGCTCCTTGGCGAAACGCACCTCATGAACGTCCAGCACGGAATCTACAAGTGCACGAACGACGGCACTAACACGATCCCTGACTGCACTATGATCTACGTTGAACCGGCTGCTATCGCGATGTTCCCGAACTACTCATATAATGATATCAGCGGAATTCTCAACGCCCTGAATATGTCTATGGGTTCCACCGCAAAAAACGGCTTGGTTGCAGCCGGTCTGATTTACACGAGCACGGTCAGCACAGTCCCCAACGGAAATCTCAGCATATACGGCGAGGAAACCCAGCTGAATCTGACCGGTGGCTTCGAAGGTTCCGTGTACTGCGCAGGTACTGGCTACGGCGAATCAATCTATTCTAACGGTGCAACTATCGGCGACAAGGCAACTCTCTTTGGTACAAACGGAAATACAGGCATCAATATCAGCAAAATGGACTTCGGCGATAACACCACGGTCATCGGATTCAGCTCGTCTTCCCGTGGCGTTTATGGGGCTGATCTTTATACCCCTCCCACTACGATAATAGGCGTAGGCGACGGATACAGCACCGGTGCATATCTGGAGCGATTATCTTCCATGAAAGATGTTATCGGATACCAGAAAAACCCGGATTTATACAATGAATACGGAGTAAGTATCTATTACACCCAGGCTGACAGCGTTACCGGCGTTTCCAGCGGAGCTGGCAGGGGGGCATACGTCCGCAACAGCAATCGCCAGAAGATACAGGAGCTTACTGCATATTCCATCGAGAGTTACGCATTATGCACGGAGGACGAGGGTATAATGCCGGCAATAAGGCTGGGCGCTTATTCCGAATACTCCGATTCTCCCATAAAGCGGACATATGACAGCGAGATAAGCTTCTCTGACCTCGACGACAGAACCATCTACGCGCTTTCCGGCACTGAATACATAACAGACGCGAAGCTCAGGGACACGATTGGAAACTCCGTATACCTAGGCAAACCGCTGTTCGATATGATCAACAAGGACCCCAACGGCGCACTGAACAGCGATATCTATGCGGCGGCAGGCTCCGGTGAATTCCTTGTGGACCTGGTGGTCACACGGCAGAACTCCGTTGATGATATTTCAGTGACCGTACTCAAGGACGGCGTGGACGTATCCGGCGACTTTGACATCAAGGTCGAAAAGCGCACCGCGAACGACTACGAGGACGAAGGAAGACTTGCCACAGTAACAGTATCTAGCAAAAAGGACTTGAACATCGGTGACGAATACGACGTTGTCGCGGCATATGGCGACAGCTCCGCCGCCTTCAAGATGACGGTCAGTGATATAGACTACAGTCTGAATTTCACTCTCACACACGGATATGACGGTAAGGAAGTCCAGTGGAACTACGGCGGTGATTTCACCGGCTGCGAGGACAACTGCTCCGGCTCCGGATGGGCATGGTACGGCTCCGCGGCGGACGGCTATGAAGCCAACACCCTGGTGATTGACGGACTTGATTTCAAGACCACGGACGACTACGCAATATTAGTTCCCGATGATGCCACGATTATCGTAAAGGGAACCAACAGACTGTCATCAAAGCATACATCGATCTATATGTATGATGGCACTATGAAGATCCTCGGCGAGGACAATGCAAAAATCATTGCAAGCAACGAAAGCTGCAAGAACACGGCAATAATATTTATGTATTATGACGGCACACTGTCAATAAAGGACGTGGATCTGGAATTCACATGCGGCGATGAAGAATACAACAGCAGCGGCAACATGTATGCCAGCACGGGAATATACGCAAGGAATCTTATCGTCGAGAACTCCGACATTGACATCACCTGCGGAACCCCGCTGAACGGCGGTCCAAGAGTTGGTATCAGTGCCAGCAATTCCGTTATCAGGGACAATGTTAACCTTACGGTGCATAACGGCGACTTACTGATCAACGCCACCGGTTACCCCCATACCATCAAGACCATCCAGGCGAAGAAAATATCGAACCTCACGGATTTCGCGGACGAGGCGGCTTACAACGCAGCGATCCTTGATCCGAACTGCTTCTACGACAGCAGCAGCTACTCAAGCTATATCAGGATCGCGGACAGCAGCGTTCCTGCTACCCTCTCCACCTACAGCATAACCCAGGTCAAGGCCGCAAAGACCGACGACCTGCTGACCAAGGATTCCACTATCAGCGTTGATCTCAACGCCTGCTTCGAGGGTGGTTCCGGAAAGTACACCTTCACGGCGCCGGCAGACTTCCCCACATGGCTCCAGCTTACCGACGGAAAAGTCACCCTCGACGGCACTATTCCCGAGGAGGACCACAGCACAAGAATATTCAAGTTCACCGTCACCGACGCTGACGCAGACCTCGCCGGCGAACCTGTCGAATTTGACTTCATTCTCGGCGCGACGGGCAACGTACACCGGGTGAAGATCACTTCCAACTACGGCGGCACCGTTTCCCCGGCGGCAGGAAACTACTACTATGTTGACGGCGATTCCCTCACTATCGAAGCGACGCCGTTCGAAGGCTACATCACAAAGGCATTCCTCGACGGGGAGGAAGTTACGCTCACCGACGGGAAATACACCATCAGCAGCATAAGGGAAGAGCATGAGTTCGCAGTGAAGTTCCAGGTGGCGCAGTTCGATGTCACCGTGAACTGCGGTGAGCACGGAACCGTCACCCCCGGCACCGGGAAATACAACGCAGATTCCCAGGTGAAATTCACCGCAAAGCCGGATTACGGCTACACCCTGGACAGCTTCAAGGTAAATGGCACGGAGGTCAAGCCTGACAAGAACGCCTACACCCTCACGGTTACGGAAGATACGATCATCGACGTGACCTTCAAAAAGACCAGCGGCGGTGGCGGCGGAAAGCCGGTAAATCCGGGACGTCCGGTAAATCCGACCGACCCCTCTGACGTGAATCCCTCCATCGACGGCAGGATTTTCGACTGGGACCAGGTGGTGGAATACATTCTCAGCCAGCCCCAGAACAGCACCATCACCGTGAACCTCAACGGACTGACCAGCGTTCCTAAAAAGGTGACAGACGCCCTCCAGAAGATGAAGGACACCGGCGAATTCGTGGTGGATTCCTACCGTGCGTGCGTGGTTTACGCCGACCGTGAGTTCACCTCCGGCACCATAGAGCTGGGCATTATGTACAGCACGGTCAGCGTCAACGGACTGCGCGGCACTGTCGGCATGAAGCTCAATGTACCCGGAAGCACGGTTCCCTACACGCTCCGCACGACATTCCGCAAGGAGTTCTCGGGGCAGATCGCGAACATCTACCGCGTGACCGCCAACGGCACGGAATTCGTTGACGCGGCGCTCATCGACAGCGACGGAAACGCGCTGCTCGACAACGCATATACCCGGGGCACCTACATCGTGATGATAGACGCGCTGTCCGACCTTCCCGGCGACGCGGACAACAACGGCGAGTTCAACGCACTGGACGCCGCCGCAGTGATAAAGCACTCGGCAGGCACTTCCACGGCGGCGAATACCCCGATGGCTGACCTCAACGGCGACGGAAGGATAGACGCCCTTGACGCAGCGGCAATTCTCAGAAAGATCGTGGGCTGAAATACGACTACCCCCATGGCGGAAAGGCCACGGGGGTATTGCTGTATTATTGACAGAACGACGTTTATGTGGTATAATCGACCTTGGAAAAATGCGGCGTGATCCCGCAGGAAAGCAAGGTTCAAAACATGACAAATACGCAGAAATTACGGAACTGCCTGCTGCTTCTGACGGCGGCGGTGATATGGGGAATGGCGTTCGTGTCGCAGAAAGCCGGCATGGATTCCATGGGACCGCTCACGTTCAACGGCGTGCGCAGCCTTATCGGCGGCGCGGTGCTTATCCCCGTGATACTCATACTCCGGAACCGCACGCCGAAAGCGGAACGGAAGCCTCTCCCCCTCAAAACCACCATCATCGGCGGAATCGCCTGCGGACTGGCGCTGACCGTGGCGTCCACCCTGCAACAGTACGGGCTGTCCATGACCACCGTGGGCAAGGGCGGATTCATCACCACGCTGTACATAATCCTCACGCCGATTCTGGGGATATTCCTGCACAAGAAGGTGCCCGGCGCAGTCTGGGTGGCGGTTGTGCTCGCCGTTGTCGGAATGTACCTGCTGTGCTTCACCGGCGACAGCTTCACGATATCCGCCGGCGACCTGCTGGTCCTCGGCTGCGCGCTGGTGTTCTCGGTGCATATTCTCGTTATAGACAAGTATTCACCGCTGACGGACGGCGTGGTACTGTCCTGCATTCAGTTCTTCGTCTGCGGAGTGCTCAGCACCATCGCCGCGTTCATCTTCGAGGAACCTGCCTGGAGCCAGATAATGGACGGAATCGTCCCGGTACTGTACGCCGGAGTTCTCTCCAGCGGCGTGGGATACACCCTCCAGATCGTCGGGCAGAAGGGGCTAGACCCCACCGTGTCCGCGCTTATTCTCTCAATGGAATCCGTCGTGGCGGCGATATCCGGCTATATCGCCGGAGCGACCGGGCTGCTGAAAACCGACCAGACGCTCACTCCGCGGCAGATAGCAGGCTGCGCTATAGTATTTTCCGCGGTGATCCTTGTGCAGCTGCCCTGGGACAAGATCAGAAAGAAACAGCGGAACTGAGAACTCAGATATTCGTTGCTATCCGGGCGGAATTCAGAAAGATAATAAAATCAGGAACGCAGAGGGGCTGTATTTCTACAGCCCCTCTGCTTGTTGAAAAAGTATCTTCCCAGACTGCCGAGAAAGGTGCAGATGCTAGGAAA